>Ga0207073_1022_pt1 | contig 38894 bp, 29 predicted proteins | sample Alteio_BWMinHeat_65_FD_153575 | JGI IMG/M metagenome (GOLD analysis project Ga0207073, IMG submission 153575) | Enriched cells from forest soil in Barre Woods Harvard Forest LTER site, Petersham, Massachusetts, United States -... | ecosystem: Environmental > Terrestrial > Soil > Temperate forest >...
GCTCCATCAAGGATCTCTACGGCTTTATCAAACTCGCCAGGGGAGATCTCGCCTAGAGCAGAACGCCTCTGTATCTCTTGAGAGAGACGCTCCTTCCATGGAGCAACTTGTCTAATTGGGACATTGTGATACTCAAAAAACACTTTGTTAGAAGGCGGGTGGCCAATTTGCTGGATGATGTAGTTCATCAATGTCAGATCAACCACTTGATCGATATTTGCCTGGTCGGCAAATAATGGATGTTGACTCTGAACAACCATGGTAAACAGAAGGATCCCAAGCGCCCAGACGTCAGCTTTTGTAGTGAGCCTTTCATTGATAAAGTACTCCTCTGGTGTGCGAATCGTGCGTGTGCCATAGTGTATTCTTTTCCGCATTAACTCTCCTTTTTCTCCGATCCATGCTTTGCCAAAATCGATCAGGAAAGCCTCGCCGGCTGTAACCATAACGTTACTTGGTGAAAGATCGGTGTGGCATAACCCTTTCTGTGCAAGAAAATCGACTGTCTCGCTGATCTGAGAAAAGAGTTTTTTAATTTCCAGTGGCAACAGAGCCCTTTGTTGCAAAAGGTCATAGAGCGTCTTTTCCTGTTCTTCAAATAGAAGATGAACTTTTGTTTTTTCAAATTCATACCCTAGGAGTCGACAGATACGCGTTGATTGAGGATGGAGGTGCAAGTAAGCGTGCATGCGAATCTCATTTCCGACTTCATAAATAAAGTCATTTTCTATTGACACTGTTTTAATGACATGGGGTCTACTCCCAGATGCAGTAGGCAGTCGATAGACCTTGCCAAAGGCACCTTTTCCAATCTCTTGAGCCATCTCTTTTCCTTGAATGGACAACTCTAGGAGACTTGGTACTGAAGGCTCTTCCTTGATATTTAACTGTGATAGAGTAGCCAAGGCCTGTGTTAAGCTGCATCGCTCTTGTGCGTAGAGAAAAACTTCTGCACAAAAAACGCGTAACGATGCGGGCAATGGAGCCTGGCTCCAGGTCGGGTCTGCTTTTTTCGGGAAGCGAATAGGGTCACAGCCATAACGCGTCAGTTGTCGGTTAAGGTATATCTCATCTAGTACATATGAGTGCATAGGCCCCAGGGCGTTCACTTGAGCAAGGAGTTCTGCAGCTTTATCCCAAACCCAATACACGTCTTCAGAGAGCTTTTCCGGATACGGTTTTTTAATTATTTGAATGGGGAACGATTTGGTATATAAATAATAGATTACAGAGGCCACGGCAAAGAGACTGCTTTTTTCATTTAATATATCGTGAATATAAACCTCCGGTGGTGCGTAGTCGGGATCTGGAAAATCCATAGAGTGACCAACAAAAAAATAAGGAAGAGAGGAGAGGTGGCGAGAGCTTGTAATGTAGACACGGCCTTTGTCGACGAGGATATGCTCTAGTGTCAGGTTGCGATGAAAATAGCCCTCTTTCTGGAGCGCTATCAGACCCTGGATCAACTGCACGCCAATCTGTTGAATCTCTTCGAGTGTAAAGGTGTGCGCGCCTTTGTCTGTCAATGTACGTAGGCTGACACCTTTTTCGACATAAAAAAGACCACGGACCTCTGTGTTTCGAATCCATTTTCCTATGACTGGAATCAAGCAGGCAATGCTATTTAGTTTATTCAATAGGGCCCTTTCATCGGTGTAGCGTCTATTCCCATGTCTTGTGCGAACACCAAAAACCTTAGCTACGCAGCTGATCTCTCCTACTGTAATGTGATACACCTCTGATAGAGAAGCGGAAGAGTTGGGATGGGTGGAGAGAAATTTCTCTACTCGTACACATTGAGTCTGATCCGCCGCTGGGACGATTGTTGGTAGATTGGGAAAAAATGTTCCTTTTAAAGAATCTATACAAGGACTTGCTGCTGCCATATCTCCTCCATTGAGAATGTCTAGCTATACTCAAACAACTATATACACACTGTGACTCAAAATTTGGATTTAAAGAAAATATACTGCTCTTCTTTTTTTATTTTAGCGAGAACTCTTTCTCTAACATCTGTTGCACATGGGTTGTAAGCGCCTCTGGTCCCTTAATGCCGACAAGGGAGAAGCTTTTTCTGATCCCCCCTTTTTCGATGATAAGTCCGAACTTGTCACATTTTAAGAGGCTAATCTCCTTTTGGCTTGCAATAAGACGTAATGAGGAAAGAGAGATGAGGTAGAGCGCCTCTTGTGGAGGGGGGCCAAAACGGTCTTCGAGTTCAGACTTTAATGCCTGAATCTCAGCAAGAGAGCCTGCATCACCCAGGCGCTGATAGAGCTCAAGGCGCAAGGAGACCTCATTGACATAGCTTTCAGGAAGGCGTACATCCCAGTAGAATTCGATTTTTGTTTCACTGAAATCTGGCTTTTTTTTCTGTTGCAATGCAAGGACTGTCTTTTTGAGCAGTTTGCAGTAGAGGTGAAAGCCGATGTTTGAGATCTGCCCGGACTGCTCTGTACCCAAAATATTACCCGCGCCGCGGATCTCCAGGTCGCGCATGGCAATTTTCATCCCGCCGCCATAGCCCCCAGCTTCAATAAGAGCCTGGAGACGTTTCTTTGAGAGCTCCGGCAGCCTCTCATACGATGGGGTGAGGAGGTAGGCGTAGCCGGGTCTACTACTTCTGCCGACTCTGCCGCGCAGCTGGTAGAGGTCGGCAAGGCCAAATTGATCGGCTCTATCGATGAGGATTGTATTGGCATTGGGGATGTCGATGCCGTTTTCGACAATCGTCGTTGCCACTAAGATGTCGGCCTTGCCCTCTTTAAAGGCGCGGAAGATGGTGTCGAGCTCATCGCCATCCATCTGTCCGTGGCCTGTCACGATGCGCGCTTCGGGAAGAAGTTTCCTTAGCTCTGCTGTGATGGTAAAGATCGATTCTACCCGGTTGTGGATAAAGAAGGCTTGTCCGCCCCGCGAGAGCTCTTGCAGGAGGGCTCTGCGGATCAGATCGGGGTTGCGATCGAGAAGCAGGGTTTTAATCGGCAGGCGATTTTGAGGAGGGGTGTTGATGAGGGAGATTTCACGTGCGCCGATAAGTGATAGATAGAGGGTACGTGGAATCGGTGTGGCAGAGAGCGAGAGTGTGTCAACGCCGACTTTGAGCGCTTTGAGGTGCTCTTTTGCCCGGACTCCAAAGCGCTGCTCTTCGTCGATAATTAAGAGCCCTAAATCGTGAAAGATCACATCTTTGCTGATTAATCTGTGTGTGCCGATGAGGATGTCAATTTCGCCGCAGCAAAGCTTATCTAAAGTTTTGCGATTTTCAGAGGCCGTCTGGAACCTGGAGACGATCCCGATGCGGATTGGAAAATGGGACATCCTGTCGCAAAATGTCTCGTAGTGTTGCAGCGCAAGGACGGTTGTGGGAACAAGAAGAGCGACCTGTTTTTTTCCATCCGAGACCGCTTTAAAGGCGGCTCGCATAGCGACCTCTGTCTTCCCGTAACCGACATCGCCGCAGATCAGTCTGTCCATTGCTTTAGAAGAGGAGATCTCTTGTTTCAGGTCGTTGATGGCTTTTTGTTGATCCTCTGTTGTGACAAAGGGGAACTCTTCTTCAAAGGCGATGAGATCATTCCCATCTTCTGGACAAGGAGTGCCCCCATGAATGGTTCTTTCTGCATGCATCTTGAGGAGCTCTTCTGCGTAGCCGACAAGAGCCTTTTCTGCAAGCGTTCGTGTTCGCGACCATCTACTGCCTCCGATGGTATGGAACGTTGGCGTCTCATCTTTTGATCCAATATAGCGCGAGACAAGATAGGATTGAGAGATGGGGACAAGGAGCCTACTCTCTTCGGCAAATTGCAAGATGAGAAATTCTGTCTCCTCACCCAGATGGTTTTTATGTCTCTCTAATCCCAGATACTTGCAGATTCCTTGATGAAAGTGGACCGCAAGGTCACCGGGCGTGAGGGGGTCGTACTGTGATGCTGTTGAGGCGTAGTTTGTCCTCCACTTTTCTTGAGGGACTTTGTACTTCCCAGAGAGTTCAGCAGAGGGTAGTAAGAGAGTGTTGCTAAGGAGAAAGCCGCTTGAAAGGTAGCCGCGCTTAAAATGGGCATAGGGGATCTGGGCGCGGTACCGTTTTTCTTCTAAATCGGAGGTGACAATACAGTTGATCTGCAACTGATTCTGCAGGCAAAGAGCTCCGAGTAGCTCCTCTTCTGACCTTGTAGAAAAGGCGTCATGGACGGGAATGAACGGGTGGGCCCACCTGTGCGCTTGAATCTGCTTCGAAAAAAAAGAGAAGGCGATCGTCGACATGAGCCCTTTTTTATGCGTTACGACCTCTGAGAGCTCCTCTAGACGTTCATGTGTAAAAAAAAGGCGCTGTTTGTTTTCTGTTGCTTGAAAAAATTTTTCAAAAGAGAGGTTTTTGTAGAGCTCTTTTAGTTCGACATATCGATCTTCTAAAGTTTTCAGGTCATCGAAAATAATAAGAGAATCTGGGTCGAGATAATCCAGAAGTGCGCCTGTTACCTCCGTCTCTTCTAGAGGAGAGAGAAAGATCTCTTCTGCTTGCCCTGTCGTTTTTTGTCCGATTGGGTCGTAGGTGCGGATCTTTTCAATGGTATCGCCGAAAAAATCGATGCGGTAGGGGGTGTAGGCCGACAGGGGAAAGATATCGACAATGCCACCGCGTATGGCAAATTCTCCCTTGTCACAAGCCACAGGGGCACGCTTGTAGCCAAAAGAGCTGAGTAATTCTGGTAGTGTCGCAAAAGGAATGAGGGATCCGACTTGCCACGTTCTGCACGCCTTTCCCATCTTTTCAGGTTTTGGCACAGGGGCGAGACTCGCATGGAGTGAGGCAAAGAGAACAACTTGTCCTTTTTTTTGGATCAGATGGTTTAAGATTTCAGATCTGCGCCCTGCAATATCTACAGAGGGGATCTGTTCTTGAGCTGGGAATTGGATGAGGTCGGGGATAAAGTAGCGCAGGTCATCGGATAGCCTGCTCTCTTCTCTTGGCTCTGAAATAACCAGAATGTCTTTTCCAAGAGCTTTAGAGAGCGCCGTAAGGACGGCTTTTGGTGCATCCCAGAGCCCATCGATAAGAATCGACCCCTCTTTATGAAGCTGCTCAATAAAAACAGAGAGCAGCTTCTGATCCAGAAGATCTATGATTTCTTTGAAAGACATTCTCGCGCTTTTTCAAAGGCTTGATGGATCCGTTCCGGCTCTTTACCCCCGGCTTGTGCCGAATCGGCTTTGCCACCGCCGCTGCCGCCAATAACGGGTGCGATCTCTTTGATGAGAGAGCCTGCCTGAACCCCTTTTTGGATCAGGTCTTGACTGACGCGGATTAAAAGAGCGCAACGCCCGTCAATAGCATGCGCCAAGATGATGACACACGATTGCGCTTTGCGCATCAGGGCGTCGGCAAGTTCTGGGAGTTCACTACTTTCCACGTCAACGACGGCTGTAATTAACGGTGTTGCGCCAATAAGCTCTCTTTTTTCTACAATTTCTTGTGCGAGCAGTTTGATAGCAACGCTTTTGAGCTGTTTAATTGTCTGGGAAAGGGTGCGATTTTCTTCGATAACAGCCATCGCTCGAGCTAGCAGCTGAGGCGGGGTTGCTTTCAGAACATGAGAGCTCTCTGTAATCAGATCATCTTTAGCATAACAAAATTGGACGGCGGCATCGCGGATAACGGCTTCGATCCTGCGGACACCAGCTGCCACGCTACTCTCTTTGCGAATGCGAAAAAAGCAGATAGAGCCTGTTTTTTTGACATGGGTTCCCCCACAGAGTTCTTTGGACTCTCCAGCTGTCACAACGCGTACGTGGCTTCCATACTTGTCGCCGAAAAACTGCTTAATATCTGGACGCTTATGGGCCTCTTCAAGGCTAATTTCAAAGGTCTCCACGGAATCATTGCGACGCACAAGGGCATTGACGAATTGTTCCACTTTACGGATCTCTTCGCTTGAGAGGGCTTTATGGTGATTAAAGTCAAAGCGCAGATGGAGGGCGTCGACAAGGGAGCCTGCTTGGCGGATATGGCTTCCAAGGATTTGTTGCAAAGCAAAATGAAGCAGGTGAGTCGCTGTGTGGTTATTTGCGATCTCAATCCTTTTTTCACTGTCCACTTCTGCATAGAGGGTCTCTCCAACACGGAATGATCCTCTAAGACATCTTCCTATGTGGACAATGATCCCGGGAAATGGAGATTTGCAGTCGGTAACAAAAAAGCTTCCTTTTTGCTGTGACAAGAGCCCTGTATCTCCGACTTGGCCTCCCTTTTCTGCATAAAAGGGGGTCTGCTCCAAAACGATCATCCCCTCTTCTCCCTCTCCAATTTCATCGACAAACTTTCCATTGATCAGAATGGCTGTTGTCAGAGTCGTCATCTGCATCTTGTCATAGCCGACAAATTGGCATGGAGGATGGCTCTTTGTAAAGTCGGTAAAGAGGCTCTCTTCTGCTAGCTGATCGTGTTTCTCTTTACTTGCACGCGACCTTAGGCGCGCTTCCTCTTCGAGAATCTGATACCCTTTTGTATCCACATGGAGATGATTGTCTTTTGCAAGAAGAAGAACTTCGTCTAAAGGCAACCCGTAAGTATCTTTGAGCTTAAAGGCCTCTTCCCCCGTAATTTCTTTAGGAGAGCGCTCTTTTGCTTGATCGATCACTTGATTCAAGATCTGGCCTCCGCGCTTTAAGGTGCGGATAAACCCCTCTTCTTCAAGTGTCAGCACTTCAGCAATACGCGCCTGAGAGCTTATAAGCTCTGGATAATCTTCTCCCATCTCATCAATTAGGCGTGGCAAAAGATCTTTTAAAAATGGCTTTTGCATCCCGAGCAGATGGCCATAACGGACGGCCCGCCTAATCAATTTGCGTAAGACGTAGCCTCTATCGGTATTGCTCGGCTGAGCACCATCGGCGATCGCAAAGCTGAGGGAGCGGATGTGGTCTGCAATCACATGGAAAGCGGGATTTTGATTCAGATACTTTTTCCCAACAATCTCTTCTGTTTGAGCAATTAAACTGCGTAAAACATCGGTTTCAAAGACAGTATCGACTCCAATCGAGAGTGCAATTGCTCGCTCAAGTCCCATACCCGTATCAATTGAAGGGCGAGGTAATGGATCAAGTTTTCCTGAAAGGTTGCGATTATACTGCATGAAGACAAGATTCCAGAATTCTAAAAAGCGCTCTCCACTGGCATCGTCTTTTGGCGATGTGGCAGAGCCAAACTGTGTGCCGCGATCGATAAAGAGTTCTGAGCACGGTCCACAAGGTCCCGTATCGCCCATCATCCAGAAGTTGTCTTTTTCACCGATGCGGCAGATGCGCTTTTGTGGCATATATTTGAGCCATAGATCATACGCCTCATCATCTTTTTCATAGACAGAGATAAAGAGTTTGTCAATGGGGAAATGGAGGATTTCTGTTGTGACTTCAAATGCGAATCTAATCGCTTCTTCTTTAAAATAGTCTCCAAAAGAGAAGTTCCCAAGCATCTCAAAAAAGGTGAGGTGGCGCGTTGTGTGGCCAACATTATCGAGATCGTTGTGTTTGCCGCCGACACGGATACACTTTTGAGATGTGGTAGCGCGCGTATAACTTGAGCGCGTCTTTCCCAAAAAGAGATCTTTGAATTGGTTCATTCCTGCATTGTTAAAAAGAAGGGTTGGGTCCTCATGGGGTACTACTGGTGCAGAGGGGATAATGGCATGCCCATTTTTCTGAAAATAATTAAGAAAACGGCGTCGAAGGTCTTTTGATCGCATGGAGCCTCTCATGATGTAGAAGTGACGTTTGTAACTTGTGCTGTGTGGGTCTCTTTTATAAAAATCAGTAAAATGAGCGAAACAAGTAAATAGGCAGGTAACGTGAAGAGCGCTACTTTATACACTTCGATCGGGAAGAGACGGGCGCCATTCAGCATTTCGCCCTTCCATCCCATATCGAGGAACTTGCCCGTTAATGGATCGGAGAGTGCTCCAAATAACGCATCAAAGGCATTCATAAAACCGACAGATGTCGCTGCTAAAATGGGCGTGTTAATCTCACGAATCATTGTGAAACAGAGGAGAAAGCAGCTAATCGACGCTCCAAAAATCAGTAGAGATAAAGTTAGTAGAGGAAGAGATAAAGGGATGTAAAGAATGGCTGTAATGGACAATAGAGCGATGGAGATGCCCCAGTACATCACCGGTTTATGAAAACCGAAAAAGTTGGAAAACCAGCCAGCAATAGGGGCTCCGATGGCGAATCCAATAAAGATGAGGGAGACAAGATTTGCTGCTTGGATTTGCTCAAAGCCGTAATTTTGCATCATAAAGGGAACTCCCCAGAGGCCGCCAAAAATGGATACAGGAGCAAAAGCAAGTCCACTGTAAATCGAAAGAAGCCACGCTTGGGGTTTGAGTAAAATTTGTTTTAACCCGGAAGTGACCTTTAACCCCTTGAGGCTAGAGTTGCTCTCTTTACTCCCATCGCGGATGATACAGAAAAAAAGCAGGGAGAGCAAAAAGCCGGCACCACTTATCCAGAAAAGAGCCTCTCTCCATTCCATCATTTTAATGAATTGAGCAAGAGGAGCTTGTCCGCATACAGCGCCGAGCATACCAACTGTCATCATCAAGCCAGCCATGAAAGCAAATTGATTTTTAGGAAACCAGTTTCCAATGAGTTTAAGGCAGTTGATCGCAGCAAAGGCGGCTCCGGCACCTGATAAAAATCTTCCTGTTGTTGCCCACGCTAAACTCTCTGAACAAGAAAAGATCCAGGTTCCCAAGGCACAGACTAAAATGGCAATAGATGTGACTTTTCGTGGTCCAAATCGGTCAACGAGAAGCCCTGCTGGGATTTGTAACAAAAGGTAGGCGTAGAAGTAGGAGGCGGCTAGGTTGCCAAGATCGGTGGCGTTGATCTGGAAGGTGCTCATCAGATCTGAGGTCATCACACTTGGGGAGACCTCAATTGCGAACTTATAGAACATGAAAGTTGAGCCAAGAAGCCAGATGAGCCAAGGGTATAATTTTTTTTTCACTTTTACCTTCCCTTTTAAGAATAAGAGATAGGATAGCAGAAGCAAAAGTTTTTTTCCACTATTTGTTTTCTACTCGGCTTTGTAACTTTTGGGGGCCGCCTGCCTCGTCTATTTGCTCTTGGCCGTAGGCCAAACGGCTAAGAGGAATAGACGAGGCAGGCGGCCCCCAAAAGTTACAAAGCTGAAGTTCTAGCGGAACCCTTGTGTGTGCCTACTGGGATAGGGTCATAGCTTCTTTATTTTTAAGAGATCGCTCAAAATTTTTTTGTCTGAGCTTTATTAAGTATTGTTCGAAGGTCTTCGATTCTGCCCCCTTTTTGGAAGTGACCATCAAATCGATTTTCCTCGTCTTCCAAGAGGTTGGCACCTGTACAAACAAGTGAGACACCGTGGTTATTTGGATGTTGTTCTAGAAAATTTCGAACGATTGCCGCTGCCGTAGTTCCTGGGGTTCCGGGCATTTGTTCATCAAAAAAAATCAGATCTGGAATTTTTTGAGTCAGCAGTTCGGATGCTGTTGCACCTGGAGTTGCACTGGGTGGTTGAAGTTTTGATGGAAGAGCTCCTGTAGCAGATATTCCCAGTGTTGCTAATAGATCGTCTGCGTTCTCAAAGTGCGTTATTTGATGCGCGTTGATGCCAAGTTTTTTCAGTAAACGCTGCAGGTAGTTTCGGTTTCCTTCACCATCATCTACAATCGCGACACTCATGTCAAAAAATGGAGCCGGCGTTGTTTCTGCTACTGCAGTCGTAGAACTCGTAGCAGTAGAGGTTGATTCTAAATCGGAGGTTGTTGATGTAGGTTGTAGATCTTGTGGCGATAGTAGTTCAAGAGGAATTTCAAATGCGAAGATTGTTCCTTGAGTTTCAATGCTTTCGAGTCTGATTGGAGGAGTTTTCTGGTTCATCATGTGAATTAGCATTGCACTGTTCAAAAGGCCTATACCAACTCCTTCTGCTTTTTTAGCTGCACTCCCTACCTGGGAAAATGGTTTAAATAATTCAGCCTGTTCTTTTGGAGACATTCCGATGCCTGTGTCTTTGACTTGGAATCGAAAGAGAGGTCCTAACTTGTCGATTGAAACCTCTACACTACCTTCTTCTGTAAATTTAATCCCGTTTAAAACTAGATTTGTCAGCGCTTGATTGATTTTTCCCGAATCGCCTATCAACCAATCTGTTGAAGAGAACCCGTTATATGAGAATTTGAGTGCCAGTCCTTTTTTCGCAGCTGCGGGGCTAGCTGTGTCTGTAATGGATCGTTCTAGTTCTTCTATTTGAAACGGCTGTTTAACTAATTTGAGCTGCCCGGCTCCTGATTTTCCCAAAAGAAGAGTCTCCTGAAATATTTCTAGAGCGTTTCCAGCACATGTTCGAGCTTTTTGAATTAGGGAGAAGAGTCGTGGTACATCGATAGGGGTTCCGTTCGTTTGAAATTCAGAGATTATCTCTAGAGCGTCATCTGTATAGGTGACATTCGGGACAAGCTCGTTTCTAGCATTATGAACAATCCCTATAAAGGTGAGATTTGTGGCTACATTTTCTGCCTCGTTTAGTGGGCTTACGCTTCTAGATAGTTCCTCAGCTCTAGGTGTTAGCGCTGGAGAGAGAAGTCTTGACTCGGGTGTGCTGAGGCTGTGTCTGCGGAAGAGTGATGTGCTCTCCTTAACTCGACAGCTTGGAGATTCTGGTGGCAGTTTTAACGGAGATACTGAACGGGAGGTGCTAGAAAATGATGCAGATGGGGGAAGAGGAGGGGGAAGTTTTGTCGTAACAAGGTCGAAGAGAGAAGGGGGAGGATCGATTACGAGTGAGTTGAGTTTGTTTGGGTGTTTTGGGATTTCGTTGTTAAGATCCTCTGTTTGAGTGGATGTTTGAGTGGATGCATGTGTCGTTTGTAATTCTGTTTGAGTGAGTGCAGGTGTCTTAGAAATTGCCATAATTTATATTCTCCCTAGCTTTTGCCAAAAAGAATATCAGGCGCTGATTTAAATCAAAATTAAAAAATAATTTTTTTACCTATACACAAATAAACTCAAAAGTTGGACTTTACCTACGTCGGGCAGCCACTCATTTTGTGCCCGCCTGCATTGTTAAACTTTTTAACTCACCTTACGCAAAAGATCCGCTCCTTCGTCTGCATCTTTTACGTAAGCTCGACTCCAAACATGTACAAAGTCGAGTTCCTAACTCTTTTTGAGTCCAGTTTTGATGGAGATGATCTTGAATAGGTCTTGTGCGGTTAAAAGCCCGACAAGTCTCTCATTTTCAACGACAAGAACGATCGGAACCCCATCCTCTTCCATGAGGTGAAGTGCTTTGAGCACACCCTCTTCTTGAGTCACCGTGTGAAACTCTTTGCGTGGAGTCATCACCGTTTCGACAAGAGTCTCTCTCCATTGATCTTCTGGAAAATCGCGAATCTCTTTTAAGCCAACGGTGCCGATCAAAACTTCTTTATCTAGAACCGGATAGAGTTGATGGTGCGAGGTGTAGATATAATCCTTAATAAAAGAGGCGATGTCTGTTCCTTTCTGCACGCTTGTCGGATTTTTTTTCATGAATTGTGCCACTTTTGCGCCGTGCAGCTCCTGTTTTAAATGAAAGCGCACTTGAGATCCGCTCGCTGACTGCTGCAGGAAGAAGCCAAGCATTAGAAACCAGAAGCCTGAAATAAAATTGCCTGTGAAAAAACAGAGTAGGGCAAATAGGATCAAAAGGATTCCAAAAGCTGCGCCGACACGACTTGCTACGCGTGTTGCAAAAGCTAGATCCTTTTTCCACGCCCATAGAGCTGCACGAAATATCCGCCCCCCATCAAGAGGAAATGCTGGCACAAGATTGAAGATAATGAGGGCCATATTAACAAAAGCCAAGTAGTTGCTAACGGCGACAACCAAAAGGGGCCACTCTAGTCTCTTGGCAACCGTTCCACAAGCCGCGAGAAATCCGACAAGGAAGAGACTTACAAGAGGTCCTGCAATAGCCACTAAAAATTCGACTTTTGGGCTCTTTGGCTCTTCTTTGATCTCAGCTACTCCTCCAAAAAGGAAAAGAGTGATGTGCGATATCGGTATTTTATAATGTTTGGCTACAAGTGCATGGCCAAGTTCATGCAAGATGATGCAGGTGAAAAGACCGAGCATCCCAAGAGTTCCCATAAGCCAGTATGTGCCATAGGAGAGGTTTGGGTCGACTTGAGGAAAGTAATCTGTTGCCAATGTCCATGAGAGGAGGAAGGCGATAAAAATCCAGCTTAGGTCAATCCCAATTTTAATCCCTGAGAACGTGAGGAGGTGCAAGCGTCTATTAAACATGAGCTTCTTGTAGCAAAAAACAGAGCAAAAGTCGAGCTCTATTGTATTTCTCTTGTCAAAAAAAGAGTTAAGAAAATACGCTATGTCGTTTTTAACCCGGAGTAATTATGTTTAGAATTTTCTGTTTCTCTCTCTGTCTTTTGCTTCAGCAAGTCTCAGCTGATGAACTAGATCAAGACTGCTCTACAGCGTGTCGACGTATGAATGACGAATATAGTGAGGATGTTACTGATGAGACGCCTCCATTTATCGCTCCTTGGGGCTACCATCTGATTTTAGATTGTCACGCTTGTGACGTCGGTGCGGTGACAGATCCTGTCAATATCGAGGCGTTTGTTAAGACTCTTGTAGACGCTATCGACATGAAGGCTTATGGAGAGCCGCAGATTGTTCATTTTGGCTCAGATGGCGCCACAGGGTATTCTCTTGTCCAACTGATTGAGACAAGCTGTATTACGGGTCATTTTGTCGATGAAAACGGCGATGCTTACATCGATGTCTTCTCGTGCAAAGAATTCTCAGAAGAGACTGTTTTAGAAGTTGTGGAGCAGTTTTTTAGTCCAGAGTATGTCTCAGCGCGTTTTATGCTCAGACAAGCTTAAAGGTAGAGGGCCTCTTGCGCGCTCTTGTGCAAGAGGCTTATTTCTATGGTTTATACCATTCCCAAAAAATAAAGTCTAAGTTGCTAGGGCTCTTACTTGCGGGGCTTCTCCTTCACTCAGGCTAACTTATTCAAGTTGGCCTGAGTGAAGGCCTTGGTCCTCGGCAAAACTCGCTGTGCAATTTAGGAATTTATTTTTTTGGAATGGTATTAGGTTCACCCAATTTCGTGATCTTAATGACAAGTGCCTGGTCCCCGTGGTAGTAAGTGCAGTGATCTGGAACCTTTACAGGGATTAGCCGTTCTGTGAATTCTAGATAAGGATTGGAGATGATCTTATCAAAGAAGATCTTGTCTTCATACCGCGATTGTGGAGAGTTGATATAGCAGGAGAAACGAGCTCCCACATGCATGTGATTTTTGATACACTGTTCGAGGAACTGAAAGAATCTATCGCCTGGCACATGCAGATTAAAAAAGCTTGGCGCCTTGTTTTTTTCTTCACTTTTTAATAGCTCTGGGGTGATTTTTTTTTCTTTGAGCAGCCGGTCGACTGCATGTTCGCACTGGTCTTTTGTGATCTGATTGCGTGAGGCCAGGTCAATTAAAAATCGATAGAGGAATTTTCCATCGGCTTTTTCTTTCTCTGCTTCTTTGAATAGTTCTTCTAAGTCTTGATTGGAATAGACCATGCTGGTTAGAGCGGGGATCTCTTTTTGTAGATCTTCCATCTTCTTTTTTCCGGCCTTTAAAATCATCGAGGCGTCTTCGCCTGTTTTCAGTACAGATTGAATCTCTTCGTCTGATTGCAGGGGATAGTCGTCAAAAAAGACAAGATCAAATTTTTTAAGTTTAGGTAGCGCCTCTTGCCATGTTCCTTCAATAATTGTCACATGAGGATGTTCTTTTGCGAAGTTGCGCGCGCGCAGAATGACCTCGGGGTTACATTCAATAATCGTGTGGCTTTTTGGCTTGTATTTTTGGATGTGAACCGACGCGTAGCCGCAACCAAATCCCACTTCTAAAACAGTGTCGTTTGGGGTTGGTTTTAGCTCGTCAATGCAGGCGTGCATATACGGTTTTTCCCATTCCATCATTACTTGATGACGTCCTTTGAGTAGGACTTCTTGGCCAGATTCGTCACGAGAAAATTTTAAATCACTCATATGCACCTTCTTTTAATTATTAATCGTAGCAAACCCTTTTTTTTAAGTCCATACGTCACACTGTATTTTTATTCTTACCTTATATATACTCTCAAGACACAAATAGAGGAAAAATTTTTATGTTTAAAAGACTCCCTAAACTAGCGATTGTCGGACGGCCGAATGTCGGGAAATCTGCGCTTTTTAATCGCATTTGTCAAAGGCGGATTGCCATTGTAGATGATCGCGAGGGGGTCACTCGAGATCGTCTTGTTGCGCAAACAGAGCTCTTTGGTCGCGGTCTTGAGTTGATCGACACAGGCGGAATTGACGCGGGATCAAAACTCCCTTTTCATGAAGAGGTCCGGATGCAGACGCGCCGCGCTATCGAAGAGGCCGATGTTCTTGTTATGGTTGTCGATGGGCTCGGTGGGCCGACAGCTCTAGATGAAGAGGTGGCTAAACTGCTGTTGCGTCAAGAAAAGCCTTTAGTTCTTGCTGTCAATAAAATTGACTCTCATGAACAGAAGCATCACATCCATCAATTTTATTCTCTGGGTATCAAGCAAATGGTGGCAGTCTCTGCGACCCAAGGCTTTCAGATTGTTGAGCTTCTAGAAGAGGCGTTAAAGAATGTACAGATTCCTAAAGCGAAAGTCTCAGCAAAAAAACCGCTTAACTTGGCGATTTTAGGTCGGCCAAATGTTGGGAAATCAACTCTTGTCAATTATTTGACAAAAGAGGCTAGATCAGCTGTCAGCCCAATTGCCGGAACCACCCGCGATAGTATCGATATTCCTCTTGAGGTGGATGGGAAAGAACTTCTTTTAATTGACACAGCCGGAGTGCGTCGTAAAAAAGCAGAGCATGACGTGATTGACAAATTTGCTGCTATTCGCACGGAAAGAGCCCTTGAGCGAGCAGACGTTGTTATTTTATTGCTAGATGCTCAAGAGGGGATTACAGCGCAAGAGAAGAAGCTCGCTCAAGAGATAGAGCTTGCTGGAAAGGGCTGTATTCTTCTTTTTAATAAGTGGGATCTTGTTAAAGGGTTTCGTATGGAACACTGCTTACAAGGTATTCAGCAAGAGGCGAGCTTTTTAGAGCATTGCCCAACTTTATTTGTTTCGGCTCTTTCAGGTCGCAACTTAGATAAACTGATGCCGCATGTCTTTTCTGTTGCAGAAGAGTGCAAACGGCGGATCACAACAGGCCAGTTAAATAAATTCGTTGAAAAAGCGCTGCAAAAGTACCATCCGCCGATGATTCGGGGTAAACGATTGAGAGTTTACTACTTAACGCAAGTTTCGGTCACGCCTGCTCGATTTCTTTTGTTTGTGAATTATCCCGACTTGATGACAGAGACATACAAAAAATATTTGATCAATCAGTTTCGTGAAGAGTACGGGTTTAAGGGAGTTCCTCTCTTTTTCTCTCTTAGGGGAAAAAAGGAGCAAGAGGAGCATGAGAGGCTGCATCCGCGATGATCTTAACTGTTCTGTATTACCCAGATAAGAGACGCTATTCTCTACAAGAGTTGGAGGAGAAGCTCGGCTTTTATTACATTCCAGAAATTGCCTTTGAGTCGCCGGAAATTCGCCAGGATATTTGGGAGAAGGGGATTGACTTGTGGGTGAAGCGAGAAACTTCTGAAGAAGCAGAGCGACTGGGAGCTCTTTTTCACGATAAGATTGAATCGGGTTTTATTAGAGACGTTTCTGTTCGTTTTATTGATGACCGTGTTGAACATGGTCTATTTGCAGAAGAGAGAATTGAAGCGGGCTCTTATGTTGGCGAGTATGTTGGAGTCATTCGAGAAAATGATATCCGGCGCTACATGGGTAAGCTCAATAACTATTGCTACAATTATCCGGTTAAAGATGCGCTTGATCGGGACTATGTGATTGATGCTCAAAACGGCAATTTAACCCGTTTTATTAATCATGACAGTGAACCCAACCTAGAGCCACATCACGTCTTTTATGCAGGCTTTTACCATCTTATTTTTTTGGCTAAACGGTTAATAGAGAAAGGTGAGGAGTTGAGTTACGACTATGGTAAAAATTACTGGCAGCTGCGCGAGCCGCCAGTCTAAATTATTTACATTACGAACGAAAAAAATCCCTTTACCTTGTCGAGAAAGCTGCGCTTGTGAGGGGAGTTCTGCTCGCCTTCAAGAGCGCCAAAAGAGCGAATGAGCTCCTTTTGTTTTTCGCTTAAGTTAACAGGTGTCTCAACAAGAAGAATAACGATTAGATCTCCCTTTCCCTGCCCGTGGACGTTGTTGATACCTTCGCCTTTTACGCGCAGTTTTTTGCCAGTTTGCGTTCCTTCTGGGATGGTAATGCGGCAGTTGTTGCCGGTCGGCGTTGGGACCTCTTTTTTAGATCCAAGGGCTGCGTCTGAAAAACTAATGGGTAGTTCTAGAATCACATCATCGCCTTCGCGTTTGAAAAAGGGGTGAGGCTCGACTGTAATGGAGACGTAGAGATCTCCTGGAGGTGCGCCATTAGACCCTGCATCGCCATAACCGCTCATGCGCAAGCGCATTCCGGTGTCGACGCCTGGTGGTACTTTGATGTTGACGCGCTGTTTCTGTTTGGTTTGTCCCGATCCACTACAGCTAGAGCAGGGTTGCGTGATCATTTTACCGCGACCTTGGCATTGGGGACAGACGCTTGCCATCGTAAAAAAGCCGCGAGATTGTTGCACCTGGCCAGCGCCATGACAGCGCGAGCAGCGTTTGATGGCAGAAGGAGAGGCAGCTCCTGTGCCTGTGCATGTTTCGCATTCGACCAAATTTGAGATGGCAACTTCGTGTTCGGTGCCTTTAACAGCTTCTTCAAAGCTAATGGTGAGGTTCATTTTCTTGCTAGTGCCTTGGCGTCCTGTCTCTTCTTGTCCGCCGCCGCCGAAAAATGATTCAAAGATCCCCTCGCCGCCACCGCCACCACCGCCAAAAGCGCCCATGAATGTGCGTAGAGCTTCTTCCATCGAAGAGAATCCGCCAGCTCCACCGCCACCGGGCATGCCGCCCATACCGCCTTTTAGGGCGTCAGCGCCATACTGGTCGTAGATCTGCTTTTTCTTCTCATCGCTTAAAACTTCGTACGCCTCAGAAATTTCTTTAAATTTCGATTCAGCTTTCTTATCACCTGGATTTTTATCCGGATGGTATTTAACAGCGTTTTTGCGATACGCTTTTTTAATTTCTTCTGGAGAGGCTTCACGCGAAAGCCCGAGTGTAGAGTAGTAATCAGTCATGCTTGTAATCCTAACAGAGGAGTGAAATATCTCCAAGTAAATTTAGCAGACGCGACACTTGTCTGCTAAATCTATTTTTTAGAAAGAATAGCTGGAGCGGTCTTTCGGTTTTTTGTATTTGAGCGCAGCTTTTGATTTTGCGCGGCTCTTGACAGACGGCTTGTCATAGAATCGGTGAGCCTTGGCAGCTTTCATGACGCCTTCTTTGTCTAATTTTTTCTTTAATGTGCGGAGGGCTTTATCGAGGGGCTCGCCTGGGCGGACTTTAACGCTTGTCATGGATCTTGATTTCCTTTTGTTTGAAAGGTGTAACTTCTTGCAGCACATCTTATCGCAACGTACTGATATTGATCAATAATTTTTAAGCTCAACTTTGCAACTTTTTTGGGCTTGACGGCCTCGAGATATTTGTTCTTGGCGCTGTTTATTTTCTAAGGAAGGGGTTAAACCCCTTCCTTAGAAAATAAATCAGTGAGTTTGGTCGTAGGCCAAACGGCCAAGAGCAAATAGACGAGGCAAGTGGTCCCAAAAAGTTGCACAGTCGACTTAAGCATGAAAATAGATCATCTCTGGAATTTGCTGAAACTTTTTTTGATTAAATTTTTGCATAATATAGAGGCAGAGGGGGGTGTAAAGATTTTTATTTACAACAGCTGTTTCTGGCGCCTCTTCCAAGGGAATAAAACCTTCAAAATCGATCTGAAGGGTAGGGAAATTAAGGCGCCCCTTCATAGCATACGCATCTTTTTTACCCTTAACGGAGGTAAAAAATTCTCCCTCAACCTCTCCTAAGTAGACGATAGGGGAAGGGCAGTTGATACAGGGGATTTTAAGGCCAAAGGCTAGACTCATGCCCACTACCGCTCCTGTACGGCTCCCATTAAAAGATCCAGGGCCTATCCCAACGGCAATGGCTTGAAGTTTCGTTTTTTCAATCCCTGTCTCCTCTAAAAGCTCCTGGATGAGGGGAAATAGCTCTTGTGAAAGTGGCTTGTTAGAGCCTGTACGTATACAAGCAATTTTGTTTTTTATGATAAGTCCTAGTAAAGGCTCTTTTTGGCTTGTGTCGATGAATAAGATTGTCATGCGGTCTAGATTATATAAGAAAAAGATTATTGTCACGAATGGATTGACTTTTTCAAAAAAACATAATAAAATATACACATGACGCAATTAGCTAAAACAGGTTTTTTTGATTATGCTGGAGTGATTGGGCCTGTCGCCGCATCGCTCCCCCTTGTTATTGGGACCGGCGTCTTGGTTAAAAAAATTTATGACAATCCCAAGATTATTGATCAAAAGTGTAGTGAATTGAAGGAGTGGGTTGTCACCTCTTTTACTCCCCATGGGAGTGATGCGGCTCGTCGAATAGCTGAAAATATTTTTAAATTACTCCTTGTTTTAGGCGTATGTGCCACAATCATTTATTTTTCCGCGGTACTTCTGCCTATCGCTATGGCCATCCCTATTGCCATTCAACTGGTCTTTCGTGTCGGTAAGTTCTGTGTGGATTATAATGAAAACGTTAAAAGCATTAAAAAATATTTTGACAGTTTAAAGATGGGGAAATTTGAAGATCGAGCTGTATGGCGCAAGCGTGTCGCAAAAGAGATTGTTAAAATTGTTCTTCCGCTTGTGATTCTTGGGGCTATCTTGACTTGTGCTGGAATTATTGTAAGCCCTTTGATTACAGGAGGATTTCAATGGCATCTTTCTGTTCCATTCCAGACGAAAGCTGTTGTTTTTCTTGAATACGCAGCAGTCGGCCTTCTCCATTTAGGATTGGCCGCTCGTAGCTGGAGAAAGGGAAATCGTGCAGAAGCTCTGTTCCACCTTTTTGCAACAGCGCTCTCATTTGGCTTCCCGTCGTTTTATTTAAGTAACAACGACATGCGCCTACACCATTCGTTTTATGGGCTGATCTTAATGGCTCTACCCTCTAGAACTGCGAAGATCTTCGGTTCTTTTGTCACTTTTGATTCAATCCTCTATGCTGTTGCAAACCCTCGGGGAGGGTTTTTGAATGGAAAATTCGTGGAGTATGACTTTATCAACACTGTTCTTGAACAGTTCAAGCTTTTCTTAGCGCTCTTTAGTGCTTCATTAATCGTGGAATCCATCTCTGCTTCGATTAAAAAACGTGTGTTGCAGATAAGCCTGCCGCCTTAACAATGTTTTGATACTTCAAAAGCCCCTGGACAAAAAGGCAAAAAGGGTGTACCTTGTATCAAATATTATCGAGCTGAACCAGGTACATGGCAACCTCAGTAGAGAGACCTAAATTTAGTAAATGGCGCCAAAGACTCTTCCCCGTGCACGGCACTGAGATGAGTAAGTTTATCCCCCTCCTCTTGTTAAAATTTGCATTTTCTCTGATTTACACCGTCTTACATGCGACCAAAGATACGCTTATCGTTACTTCAAAAGGTTCTGGCGCCGAGACGATTCCTATTCTTAAAGGCTGGTTTGTCTTGTTTTTTGCTTTTCTCTTTATGCTGATTTACTCAAAACTGAGTAATCATTTATTGAAAAGTCGTCTTTTTTACGTCACTATTTCCTTTTTTCTCTTTTTTTTCTTCCTTTACGGCTTTCTCCTTTATCCCAATCGAGAAGCTCTGACGCCTCATGGAATGGCAGATAGCCTCGTGGAACTCGTTGGAAAGGAGCGTTCGCACTGGGTAGCAGTCTTTCGTTACTGGATGGATTCTCTCTTTTTTCTTATGGCAGAGATGTGGGGCTCTGTGCTGATCCTTCTCTCTTTTTGGGGACTTGCTAATCGCATCACACATGCGACAGAAGCGTCTAGATTCTACACGCTTTTTTCAGCAGGTGGCCATGTCGGGGTGATTATGGCAGGTCCCATGATCTGGTATTTTGCTAAAGCCTTTGGGGTGGATCAATTTGAACAGACCGTTCAGTATCTAATGGGGATTGTCTTGGCTTTTGGGCTTTTGTCAATTTTTCTCTACTGGTGGATTGATCGTCAGGTGATTGCTCAGCAAGAGAGCAGTAGCCGTATTGCTCAGGAGGCTAAGTGCAAAACCTCTTTGTCTCTTCTAGAGAGCTTAAAACATTTGATCAAGTCGCCAAGTCTTGGCTCTATTGCTTTAATGGTGATCGGGTATGGTCTCTCTGTTAATATTATCGAAGTGATCTGGAAGGCAACGTTGAAACTCAAATATCCGGATCCTAGGGATTATGAGGCGTTCATGGGCCTTTTATCGATTGGAATTGGCTCTTTATCGCTCTTGCTTGCTCTTTTTGTCGGTGGCAATATCATGCGCAAGTGGGGCTGGTATATTGCGGCACAAGCGACCCCTGTTGTTTTGGGCTTTGTCTCTTTACTCTTTTTGGGGGTCTATTTTCTAACAGATAGTAGCGAACTTCTGATGGGAAGTGCGGCTCTCGGGTTTCTTGTTTTATGTGGTGCTATTCACAATATCTCGTGTAAGGCGATGAAGTACTGTTTATTTGATCCGACAAAAGAGATGGCATTTATTCCTCTAGATGAGGAGACAAAAGTTAAAGGCAAGGCGGCAGTTGATCTTGTTGCCTCCCGATTTGGCAAATCAGGCTCTTCGTGGATTCAGGTCGTTTGCATGGAACTTGCGGGTGTTGGCTCTGTCCTTGCAGTGGTTCCCCATCTCTCTATTTTTGTCCTACTCGCGGTCACCGGTTGGATCATTGCTGTTTTTTATTTACGGCCGCATGCGACACTTGTTCCTGAGAACACATAAGTATTTAACTGGAGTTTTGTTTTGGACGATTCGATCTTATTAGAAGAACTGATAGAAAGCGCAGAAGAATCTTTATTGCAAGAGGCTGTATTAGAGGATAGGGAAGAGAAACGTTCTATAGCGGATCTTCCTTCTCAGGTTTTTATCCTGCCTATCGGCCGTCGACCTTTTTTCCCTGGCATGGCAGCGCCCTTGATTTTTGAGCCGGGCCCCTACTATGAAGTGCTTAAAATCATTGCCCGTTCTAAGCATAAATCGATCGGGATCTTTTTAACAAAGCAAGAGACTCTTCCACTTCATGCGGCTACAGTCGAGGATCTTTATTCAGTTGGAGTCTTAGCGCGGATTTTACGCATCACCCCTCTTGATATGGGAGGCGCTCAGGTGGTCCTCAACATTGAAGAGAGAATTTCCATTCGAAAACCGATCAAAAATAAGTATTTACGCGCTGATATTGAGTATCATGAAGATGAAGAAGAGCTCTCTAAAGAATTAAAGGCCTATTCGATCAATATCATCACAACGATTCGTGAAATTCTCAAACTCAATCCGTTGTTCAAGGAAGAATTAAAAGTTTTTTTGAGCCATTCAGACTTTACAGAACCCGGTAAGCTTGCCGATTTTGCTGTCGCATTGACGACAGCGACAAGAGAAGAGCTCCAAGAGATTCTTTCGACATTTAAACTCCAAGAGCGCATCGATAAAGCCCTAATCTTGCTGAAAAAAGAGCTCGATTTATCATTATTGCAAAATAGTATTAATCAAAAAATGGAAGGGGTCATCTCCAAGACGCAGAGAGACTTCTTTTTGCGAGAGCAGCTTAAGGCAATTAAAAAAGAGCTTGGGATTGAGAAAGATGATAAGACGTGCGATTTAGAAAAGTATGAAGCCAGAATCAAGAAGCTCACCATTCCACAAGATGTCATGACAGTGATTACTGAAGAGATGAACAAATTGAGTGTTCTTGAGGTGCAATCAGCGGAATATGCAGTCTGTCGCAATTATTTGGATTGGCTCACGATTGTTCCTTGGGGAATTTATAGTAAAGAGTCGAATCAGTTACAAAAAGCTCAAGATATCCTAGATGAGGATCATTACGGATTAAAAGATATTAAAGAGCGTATCTTAGAGTTTATTAGCGTCGGAAAGCTCTCTGGAGGTGTGAAGGGGAGTATTATTGCTTTGATTGGACCACCGGGAGTCGGCAAGACAAGTATTGGCAGGAGCATCGCGCGCGCGCTGGGACGCCAATTTTACCGCTTTTCTGTTGGAGGGATGCGCGATGAGGCAGAAATTAAAGGTCACCGCAGGACCTATATTGGTTCCATGCCCGGGAAAATGATTCAAGCCTTTAAGTTTACGCAGACAATGAACCCGGTTGTCATGCTCGATGAGATTGACAAAATTGGAAGCAGTTATCAAGGCGATCCGGCGTCAGCCCTTTTAGAAGTTTTAGATCCCGAGCAGAATCGAGAGTTTCTCGACCATTATTTAGATGTGCGTTGTGATCTCTCTAATGTTCTATTTATTGTGACGGCAAACGTTTTAGATGCGATTCCAGAGCCTTTGAAAGATCGCATGGAGATTTTGCGTCTTTCTGGTTATATCCTTGAGGAGAAGTTGAAAATTGCAACCAAATACCTGATCCCTCGTAATTTAGGATTGATGGGACTAAAATCTGAAGAGATAAAATTTTCGCAATCCTCTCTCAAACAGATGGTCAACGGCTATGCGCGCGAGGCGGGTGTCCGCAGCCTTGAAAATCTGATTAAAAAGATCTTGCGCAAAATAGCGGTCAAGAAAGTGCGTTGCGAGGAGAAAAAAGAGGCAGAGCCGTTTGTGCAAGAGCGGATCGGAGAGCGTAACTTAAAAGAGTATTTGGGCAAGCCGATCTTCACGACCGATAAGTTTTATGATAAGACTCCAGTTGGTGTCAGTCTGGGCCTTGCTTGGACGTCTATGGGAGGAGCCACGCTCTATATTGAGGCGTTAGCTGTTTCTGCTGAAAAGAGCGAGATTAAGTTAACCGGGCAGACAGGTGATGTGATGAAGGAGTCATCACAAATTGCGTGGAGTTATGTCCACAGTAAAGCAGCTCTTTATGCGCCGGGGATTCCTTTTTTTGAAAAGAGCCTAGTCCACCTCCACATACCAGAAGGGGCGACTCCTAAAGATGGCCCATCAGCTGGGATTACGATGGCGACAGCCCTCATCTCTTTGTTAAAAAACCAGCCCCTTATCCAAGATCTAGGAATGACCGGCGAGTTGACATTGACGGGAAAGGTTTTGCCAATTGGCGGGCTTAAAGAGAAGTTTATCGCAGCCAAACGCTCTGGAATAAAGACAATTATTTTCCCTAAGGGCAATTTGCGTGACTATGAAGAGCTCCCCGAAAATATCAAAGAGGGGATAACGGTTCATTATGTTTCAGAGTATGCGGAGGTCTACCATGTTGCATTTCCCCAAAAAGAGCTTTCTTGAGTATAGTCGATCAAAAAGAATTGCACGGGAAGAGTTGAGACAAAAAGTAGAAGAGTTGCGTAAAGAGAAAAAGAGTATCGTTACAATTAACGGCTCTTTTGATCTTCTTCATGCAGGTCATCTTCATATGCTTTATGAGGCGTCCCTTCAGGGCGATCTGTTACTTGTTGCGTTAAATACGGACAACTCAATTAAGCAATATAAGAGCTCAAAGCGGCCAATTATTGCCTTAGAAGAGAGAATGCAGATGATGACAGCCCTCTCTTTTGTTGATTATGTGACCTCTTTTGAAGAGACAGATCCCTGCGCGTTACTCTCTGTTATTCAACCTGATGTGCATGTCAATGGGTCTGAATATGGCCTTGAGTGTATAGAAGCCAAGACAGTTAGAGAAGGGGGAGGGCGCCTGCATATTGTAGAGCTGATCCCAGGGTTGTCAACCAGTCAAATTGTCAAAAAGATTATATGCTCCTTCCAGCTCAATGGCACCCATTCGGATCAATCCCAATTGGGTGCGATTGAATTGGAAGGAGTATAGACACGGTATGAGCACAAAAGACTTGATTATTTTAGGCTGTTCCAGTCAGCAGCCGACACGTTTTCGCAATCACGGCGCCTATCTCTTTCGCTGGAATGAGGAGGGACTCCTTTTTGATCCCGGTGAAGGGACGCAAAGGCAGTTTATTTTTGCAAATGTCGCGCCACCAACGGTCACTCGTATCTTTGTGAGCCATTTTCATGGGGATCACTGTTTGGGTCTTGGCTCGATGTTGATGCGCCTGAATCTTGATAAGGTAACCCATCCGATTCACTGTTACTACCCGGAGAGCGGTAAGGTCTACTTTGACAGGTTGCGCTATGGGACTATCTACCATGAGCAGATTCAGGTGATAGAGCATCCGGTTTCACAATCAGGAATTGTTCATTCCGATGGCAATTTTTGTATTGAAGCGGTTTTCCTTAAACACGGTGTTGACAACATAGCCTGGCGCGTCACTGAACCTGATCGTTATAAATTCAGTCGTGAAAAATTAAAAAGTCATGGAGTCGATGGACCTCTTGTTCGTCTTTTAGAAGAAAAGAGGAGTATTTGGATAGGAGGCAAAGAGGTGCGCCTTGAAGAAGTGAGCCATCTAAAAAAAGGCGATTCCATTGCCGTTGTCATCGATACATCCTTATGCCAAGAGGCTATTGAGATCTCCCGGGGTGCTAAAATTTTACTCTGCGAGAGCACCTATCTGGAAGAACATAAGGAGCTTGCTCGAAAACATCATCACTTGACAGCTTTGCAAGCTGCCTCAATAGCGAAAGATGCTGGTGTTGAACAGTTGGTTTTAACCCACTTTTCAGCCCGTTACCAAGACTTGGAAGAGTTTGGAAAAGAGGCGCGCACACTCTTTCCCAATACCGCTGTTGCAGACGATCTTAAGGTCTTTTCTTTTCCCCATGAACCTATCCCTTAAGGGATAGGTTCATTAGCCGGGCAATCCCTAGGACGTGTCGTCAATTGGCTTTATTTTGAGGATTTTTGTCTAATAAACTCACTTTACGCAAAGGTGAGTAATAAAGTAAATGTAATTGACGACACGCCCTAAGCAAATTCTTTGCGTTTGTGGCGCACTCTTTCAGATTCAAAACCTAGGCGCTTGACAATGCTGAGTGTTGCGTTATAGCGCAAGTGTCTTATGCTTTTTTCGTAAAGTAATAGGGCATCTTTATTGGCATCGGCAAATTCTTGACTGGTCAGGTTTGCTTTTTTTTCATCAAGTTTTGCTAAGTTTCTAGCGGATCGCTCTTGAATTTTGGTAAATTCACGGGGTATTTCTCTTCCCAGTTTTTCTTGCCATAGGTCTGATTGAATGAGAATGGTCGCAACGGATTCAGCTTTTGTTGTTTGCTCAAGAATCTGGTCGCGGCGTTTATTCAATTCATCTTCTGTCGTTCTTGTCCATTCAGGAGTGTCATAGATCATAGAGACATGTTGTAGTGGCAGGTTAAGAGCATCTTTTAACTTCATCCGGTTATAGAGAAGGAGTTCGACTGCATCGTAGATCTTTTCTTCTTCTACCTTTCTTAAGACGAGCTCATCTAAAAGTTTCATTCTGTGAGCGCCAAGAAGGAGGGCTACTACGGTTTGTGTATCCCGTGGATTGTATAAAAAATGGAGTTGCCATAGAACATCGATATCACCGAGCCGTAGGCTGATCCGATCTTCGCATGCGCCAAGAGCCTCTTCCATATATTCTAATGCTTTTAAGCGAAATGCTTCTTCCTGCACAAGCCCACTAATAAGACGCACGATAGTCAGTAGGGTAGCCGCGGGTGCCTTCTCAAAATCTGAGGTCTCTTTTACATATTCTAGAAAATTGGAGAGAGTTATCCGATCACGCTCAGGTAATGCCATTATGGGTTGATAAAAAGGATTGGTTTTAGAGACTTTGCCTATATAGAGTTCATTTGGCAATGAAGGATCTTTTGTATGGTGGAGTTGATGATAATGGGAAATCCAGCTATTAAGTCTTTCTGAAAAGGTTAATTGAAGGTCAACAATTGTTGGGCCTACGTGATCACGCTCGGCAGCTATTGTATCTGCGATCTGCATAAAAAGATCTAAAATCTCTTCTGGAATGGGATTGCCATCGAGGTAAATTGCACAATTAGAATAGATCCTGGCAAGTTCTATTGGGATGCTTCCAAGTTGATTTCCTTCTAGATGGAGCTCTGTTAAGTCGGAGAGTTGATTGAGCTCTTGTGGAATTTCTGTGAGAAGATTTTCAGAGAGATTTAAAATTCTCAAGTTTGTGAGTTTGGCAATTTGTGGAGAGAGATGTGCTAGGCGATTGCTCTCGATATTCAACTCGTCTATTGAGGTGCATTCCCAGATTAAATCTGGGAGAGAGTCGAGTTGTAGTCCTGTTAAATCTAATGTGCAATGTTGATTTCGTAGACAATTCAAAATAAGCTCCGAGGCACACTGTCGCATCGCCCGTTTTGTCGTCGAGATTGTTGGATCTTGACGCCAGAGAACAAGTTGCGCTTTTAAAGCAGCAAGAGACGGATCGAATAGATTAACACGCCGTTGTAATGGAGGCGCTTCATGGAGGATAGCTCCTTCTAGAGGAAGGTCAATATTGAGTTGCGGAATCTCTATTTCTGAATCGGATTCTTGAATTGAAAAATCGATGGAAAGATTTACAGGACGGACGTTCATAATTATCCTTATTTTTTTAATATTGTCGGATAATTTTAATAGATAACGTTAATTTAAATCAAGGGTTAATATAACTCTTGAGAGAGAAGCTCGAGTTCGCGGATGAGATTTGTTGTGGCATCGGGATGGTCTAAGAAGCTTGTCGCCATCAGACTTAAGTGCGAGGGGATTGTATGTGTCTTGTTAAACTCTTCTGAGGCAGAGAAAAGAGAAGCCTCTTCTCCATTTGGTAGGTAAAGTGATTGGGTTAGGATGTTTTTTAGTACAAAAAGAGCGTCGTCTAAGTTCTCATCTTCATCGTGAGGCTGCTTTATTAAAGAGTTGATGGCAATCACCCAAGAAGCAAGATGATTGAGGTAGTGCGGATCTGTGACACGATCTTGACTGAGGGTTTTCAGTAAGGCAATCAGATGCTCTGTTGCCTCGCGCGTCTCATTTTTATCATTATGTAACGGAGTTGCCATATTCTATAGACTTATCATCTTTTTTTTCTTTTATCAAGTCATTTTGGTATATTCAGCAAAAGTTCCTTCAAAAAAGATGATCTTATTTTTTTCAAAGGCGATCAGTTTATTGGCGACATTGCTGATCAGATCGCGGTCATGGGCTGCCATGATGACCGTTCCTTTAAAGTCTTCAAGGCCCCAAACGAGAGCAGAAACTGCTTCCAGATCTAAGTGATTGTTCGGTTCATCTAAGATCAAAACGTTGTAGTTACAGAGCATCATTCCGGCTAGGATAAGACGTGCTGTCTCTCCTCCGGAGAGGTGGGAGACGGGTTTAAAGGCATCATCACCGCCAAATAGAAGTTTTCCAAGGCACGACCGAATCTCTTGGTCATAGACACCGGCTTTACGCGTTTTAAGCCAGTCAAAAGCATTCATGGAGGAGCTTTTTTTATCGATTATTTCGGCGTGATTTTGGGGGAAATAGCCGATTTGAACCTGATGGCCCAGTTCGATCTTTCCGGTATCTTGTGCAAGAGCACCTGCTAGCATTTTTAGCAGGGTTGTCTTTCCAAGGCCGTTGTTTCCAATGACGCCAATTTTGTCGCCTTTCTGAATTTCGCACGAAAATTTAGAGATGACCTGATGGGCGTCGTAGCCTTTTCCCACATTCTCTAATTTAAAGACGATCTTGCCAGACGGCTTTTCCGGTGGATAGAAACGGATGTAAGGCCGTTGGATATTGGATTTTTTAAGATCTTGTGGCTGCAATCTATCAATTTCGCGGATACGCGATTGGACTTGAGAGGCTCTAGTTCCGGCTCCAAAGCGCGATACGAATTCTTGTAGTTGGGCCACTTTTTTTTCTTTGGATTTGTTTTCGAGTTCAGTTCTTTCGCGAACGGCTGTCTTAGCGACAAGCATCTGATCGTAATTGCCAGGATAGATGATAATTGTGTCGTAGTCGATATCGGCAATATGGGTTGTCACGGCATTGAGGAAGTGGCGATCATGGCTTACTAGGATCATCACCCCAGCATAATTGTGTAAGAAGTTTTCTAGCCAGCCAATGGATTCTAAGTCAAGGTGGTTGGTCGGCTCATCGAGAATAAGGGCTTCTGGATTTCCAAAGAGGGCTTGACAGAGCATAACGCGAAATTGGTTGTCTGTTGGCAAGGCGCTCATCGGTCCATGGAATGCCTCTTCAGGAATTGCCATTCCTGAGAGAAGAAATTCTGCATTCGACTCTGCGCTATAACCATCTTCCTCTGCAAAGACCTCTTCGAGTTCGCCGAGGCGAATGCCAACAGCATCTGTCATCTCTTGCTCGTAGAGGATCTCTTTTTCTTGCATCGCTTTCCACAGACGCTGGTTGCCCATAATTACCGTGTCAATGACGCGCGTCTCTAAAAAGTCTTCGATATTCTGCTTTAAGAAGCCAACGCGCGGAGGCAAGGAGACGGTCCCCGATGAGATCTCCTCTAGCCCCATAACCATTTTTAGAAGGGTCGATTTGCCCGATCCATTAGGCCCTGTCAAGCCGTAATGCCAGCCTTTATTGAATGTGATCGTGACGTTTTCAAATAGAGTGCGTCCTGCGATTTTTTTTGAAATATCATTGAGTGTAATCATAATGGGACTTAGTCTAGCATAAAGAGTCTTCAGGAGTCAATGGATCCGTCTATCACGCACTTTCTTAACCATCTGAGGCTTGTAAAAAATTACTCAGAACACACCTTGCGCAACTATGAAATGGATCTTGTTGAATTTTGTTGTGCGCACAACTCTCCTCTTGGCGTCGACAAGCTACAGATTCGTTCCTACATTGCGACTCTTGCTGCAAAAGGGCTCTCTAAAAGGAGTGTTGGGCGAAAAATCTCGACGTTACGCTCTTTTTTTAAATATGCGATGCAGCACAAGTTGCTCCCACATAACCCTATTGAGGAGATTGCAAGTCCAAAGCTCGACAAGCCAATCCCGTCATTTCTCTGTTATGAGCAGGTGCTGCAGCTCTTTTCCATCCCGGATGTTGGGACTTTATTTGGGTTTCGCGATAGAACGTTAATGGAGCTTTTTTATAGTTCAGCTCTTCGAGTGAGTGAGCTTGTTTTGCTCAATTGTTCAGATGTTGATTTAGAGCGCTTTTCGATTCGAGTTCGGGGAAAGGGTAAAAAAGAGCGGATCATTCCGATTACCAAGACAGCGGCTGGCTGGATTGTCAATTATTTAGCTCATCCACAAAGGAAGGCATCTGATACGCCAGCGCTTTTTCTCAATAAATGGGGTAAACGGCTCACAGTGCGTTCCGTAGACAGACTTTTTGCTCAACACCTTGTCAAGACAGGTCTTGCTGCAACTATTACCCCGCATACAATCCGTCATACAATTGCAACACACTGGTTAGAAAGGGGAATGGACCTAAAGACGATTCAGATGCTTTTGGGTCACGCTTCCCTTGCGACAACGACAATCTATACCCAAGTCTCTACAAAATTAAAAAAAGAAGTGTATGACAAGACTCATCCGCTTGCGGAAGCGTGAGCTAATCGTTCAAGTCTTGCAGCTTTAGCCTTGCCGGCTACCGAGAGCATCTCTTCTTTAGGGAACTTTCCAGCATCCATAAAGATCTGGATTGCCGCATCGATCTGTGCTTCTGAATGCAAGCAACTGATTAAGCCACGGCCGTAGGATTGGGTTGGATCATCGCTTAAGGAGAGTTCATCTCCTACAAGCGCTTCAAGACCTGTATCCAATCGATCTGTATCAATAATAGCAATTTGTCTTACGCCGTTATCTTGCTCAATAATTGGAAAATTACGCGGCTCCACATCCCCTAAATTCGAAAGGGTGAGAAAAGTTGCAAGTTGTGTTGCAAGTTCAATATCGTCATGAGCTTTTGCATATAAGAGTTCTTGCTTTTTATCGTTACTTGTCTCAAGAGAGGGGAGCGCTCTTTCCGCAATAACTGGAACATCGTCGATATAAAAGAGGTGGCAATCTGGAACGATGATGCGATTGAGGTTATACTCTTCGACGAGTTTTTTAGCCGCAAGCGACTGATCGTATCGGGTTAAGACTGATCGAAGACTTTCTTCTCTAGATGGATACCCCAAATCGTATATCGATTTAAAGATGAAGGGAGATCCATTGACTTTAAAAATTAAGTTTTCTGAGCTAAATTTTGTAACTTCTGGATCTTTTTTTAACGGGTTCTTTACTTGCCAGCGGACCTGTTCAAGCGCGCCGTTTAGTTCTTCTGGTTGTATTGGATCGGATTTAGGAATGGTTGGGGTTCCAACGAGTGAGACGGTGGGTTTTTCAGGAGCTGCTGTAATCGGTGAGGTGTGGCCTATGGCAACTTGTGCTGTTTTAAGGGTTGTTTGTGCGCTTACAAGGGATGCTTGAGGAGAAAAAAGAGTTGTAAAAACAAGAGAAAGTGAGGAGCAAAAGCCTTTAACGCTCATTATTACCTTGAATTAATTATCTATTGATTATATATATTATTATACAATAAAATTAATACTTTGTCTACTTTATTTAATCAAGACTTAAAGTCTTTGTTGCAAAGCACTTACAAAACGAAAATCAGTTGAAAAAGGGTGTCTAACAATTTTTCCTTGAGCTTTATTCTTCTCTATAGATAATGTAGACTCTAAGTTTTTTGTAACACGAGGAAAATCATGGAAGAGTCTTTACGCCAATCCCTTAAACACATTGTCGATATTCAGGAACGTGATATTAAAATGCTGCGACTTGTGCGGGTGAGAAGAGAGCGTCAAAAGGAGCTAGAGCAGATTGAGTCTTTGCGCAAAGAGCTCAAGTCTCAACTTACAGATAAAGAGCAAGAGATCCTCGACCTTGGTAAACAGATTCAGGCAATTGAGTCTAAAATCCAGGAAATTAACGCAAAAATTAAGAAATTAGAAGGTCAGCAGGGGATGCTTAAAAAAGCTGATGAATTTAATGCCCTAACGCAGGAGATGACCGGTGCTGAGAGAGAAAAGCATGCACTAGAGCAGAGAGCATCGGACCTGGTTGATCGACGTGTTGCTGAAGAGGAAATTTTAGAGAAAATTAGGGAGAGTCTGCTCATTTCAGAAGAGAGTAGCCTAGCGCTTGAAAAAGAGATCGAGTCTAATATTCAACTGATCAATGCCGAAGGACGCGTTTTAAAGGCAGAGCGCGATGCGCTCTCACTGAATGCGAATGTTGAGATTTTACACATTTATGAAAGGCTTTTTCGCAACAAACGCGATCGCGTGATTGTTCCTATTGAGAGCAGAACATGCAGCGGCTGCCATATCGTCTTGACGGCGCAACATGAAAATGTGGTGCGCAAAGGGGAGAATCTTGTCTTTTGTGAACACTGCTCGCGCATCCATTACTGGCAGGAAGCGGAAGTTACAGAAGGGACGGCGGCCTCTACAAAACGACGTCGTCGTAGAACTGCTACTGTCTAATTATTTAATCGGGAAAGTAGACAATCGCCGCTATCTTTTGATGGGGGAGGAAAGTCCGGACTTCACAGGAGAAGATACCAGTGAAAGACTGGGGGCCGTAAGGCTACGGAGAGTGCCACAGAAAATAGTCCGCTATTTGATTAATTTAAATAGACAGGTTGAAAATGCCCCCTTTGGGAGGGGGCCATACTCGTGAGAGATCCGAGGTGCGGCAAACCCTATCTGAAGCAAGAAGAGAGACCTCTTAACCGCTCTCCGCGGGAGGTCTTTAGATTCGCTTGAGAGCTTTGGTGACAGGGCTCCTAGAGGAATGATTGTTCAAGACAAAATCCGGCTTAACGCTTTCCCGATTTTTTTTGTTTATAAATCTCTAAATTGCTACCTTCTTGGTAATACCATTTGCAGAAAATAATTGCATATTTGACTATGTCAGCTTGGCAACAAATTTTATGCCGCCTCCTTGTCAAATATGCAATTATTTCCTGCAAATGGTATAACAAGTGAGGGACAAGTGAAATTTCTCAACTACTATTTTAGTCAAACGCCTGCGAATAAAAGAAGTTCAGCGTCAATTGCATACCTTGCTTCTCTAGACTATTTAGAGCAGGCAGATTCCCTTGTTAGTCAAGCGATTATTCAAGAGCTTTTAGATCAGCGTAGCCATCTGAAGCTGATCGCCTCGGAAAATTTTTCTTCACTTGCTGTCCAGCTCGCTATGGGTAATTTGTTGACAGATAAGTATGCAGAAGGGGTTCCACACCGCAGGTTTTATGCTGGATGTGACAATGTTGATCAGATCGAAGATGCTGCGGTATCTGAGCTAAAAAAAATTTTTCATTGTGAGCACGCCTATGTTCAGCCGCATTCTGGTGCAGATGCAAATCTCGTTGCCTACTGGGCAATTCTGCTCTATCGGATTCAAAATCAAGAGGTTCAACGCTTAGGGAAGAAGACGCTTGATGAGCTCACCCCCGATGAGTATGAGTCTGTGCGTCAATTGCTTGTGAATCAAAAGGTGATGGGGATGTCCCTTAATTCCGGGGGGCATTTGACTCACGGCTATCGGCACAATTGCTCATCTAAAATGATGCACTCTGTTTGCTATGATGTCGATCAGAAGACAGGTCTTATTGACTATGCGGCCTTGCAAGAGGCCGTTATGCGAGAAAAGCCGTTGATTTTGGTAGCAGGTTTTTCGTCCTATCCGCGTCTGATTAATTTTGCTAAAATGCGAGAGATTGCCGACAGTGTCGGTGCGACACTGCTTGTCGATATGGCCCACTTCGCAGGGCTTGTGGCCGGAAAAGTGATGCAAGGGGAATATAATCCGCTTCCTTTTGCTCACATTGTGACCTCAACGACTCATAAGACGTTGCGCGGACCGCGTGGGGGCCTTGTGATGTGCACAAAAGAGTATGCTCCAACCGTTGATAAAGGCTGTCCAATGATTTTGGGAGGTCCTTTGCCCCATGTGATGGCGGCAAAAGCTATCGCCTTTAAAGAGGCTAATACCCTTGATTTTCAAAACTATGCGCATCAGATTGTTAAAAATTCTAAGGCGCTTGCAGCGGCACTGATGAAACTTGGTGTTAAACTTATCACATCAGGCACTGATAACCATCTTCTTGTGATGAACGTGCTTGAGAGCTTTGCTCTCAATGGGAAACAAGCAGAATGGGCCTTAAGGGAGGCTGGTTGTACCGTCAATCGCAATTCGATCCCTTTTGATCAAAACGGCGCTTGGTTTACCTCTGGCGTCCGTATGGGGACCCCGGCTATCACAACACTTGGCATGAAAGAGCAAGAGATGCAAGAGCTTGCTTCAATTATCGTTGCGCTCCTACAGGCTACCAAACCCGATCCGCAGGATCGATCAAAAGCTGTGATAGAGCCACAATCTCTTGCTGCTGCACGTTCGCGAGTCGCTGCACTTTTATCGCAATTTCCCTTATATCCCGAAATTCTTTTGGGATAAATCTTGTATCTAAATTTTGTTGTAGCTTACCATATAACCTTTGTGTAGGAGTTTCATATGGCAAGGGGTTTATTTACTAAGAAAGCGATTAGTACGCTACTAAAGGAATCTCAGGATAAGGGTCAGGGGTTAAAAAGAACCCTCGGCGCTCTGAACTTGACGACAATGGGTATTGGAGCAATTATTGGTGCCGGGATTTTTGTCTTAGCAGGTCCTGCTGCTGCCGAATTCTCAGGGCCAGCAATTGTTCTCTCTTTGATTATTGTTGGGATCCTCTGTTCTCTTGTCGCCCTCTGCTATGCTGAGTTTTCTGCGCTCATTCCAATTTCTGGGAGTGCCTATTCCTATGCTTATGCGACCATGGGAGAGCTCGTTGCTTGGATTATCGGCTGGGGGTTGACCCTTGAGTACCTGATCTCTTCGTGTACGGTGGCGGTCGGTTGGTCCGGCTACTTTGTGAGCCTTATGAATGATTGTGGAATTACTATTCCGCAAGCATTATCTAATGCCCCTTTTACTTATGATCCGGCTTTTGGCTGGGGACCAAGTGGTTCTCTTTTTAACTTGCCAGCCCTTGTCATCGTTGGTCTGATTGGTCTGATGATTGCTGTTGGGATGAAGACTGCAGCGAAGATCAATGATATCATGGTGGTCATTAAGCTATCGATTATTGTGCTTTTCATTGCTTGTGGAATTGCCTTTATCAACGTCGAAAACTGGAAGCCATTTATCCCAGACAATACAGGATTTTTTGGCCAATTTGGGTGGAGTGGTATCTTAAGAGGTGCTGGAGTCGTCTTTTTTGCTTTTATTGGTTTTGACGCAGTCTCGACTCTTGCTCAAGAGGCACGTAATCCACAACGAGATATGCCAAAAGGGATGCTCAGCTCTCTATGGATCTCTGTCGTTGCTTATGTCCTTGTGGCGCTTGTCCTGACAGGTATTGTCTCTTATACTCAGTTGAATGTACCAGACCCTATAGCTGTTGCGATCAACGCGATGGGACCGGGCTTTATTTGGCTCCGTTACGTCTTAAAAATTGCAATCTTAGCAGGCCTTGCGTCTGTCTGTTTAGTGATGTTGATGGGTCAAACGCGCATCTTTTATACCATGGCAAATGACGGGCTACTTCCGCCTCTGTTTGGCAAGGTAAGTAAAAAGACGGGGACACCGCTATTTACAACTTTGGTTGTGATTTTGATTGGGATGCTTGTAGCAGCTCTTTTCCCTGTGGTTATTTTAGCGCAGCTAGTGAACATGGGCACCCTCTTTATTTTTGCCATTGTCTGCTTTGGGGTGCTTGTCTTGCGCTATACACAACCGCTTCTGCATCGCCCATTTAAGACTCCCCTTTTGCCGTGGATTCCGCTTGCCGGGACCCTTGCTTGTCTTGTCCTTATGTTAGCACTTCCAGGTGTGACGTGGGTGCAATTCGCAGCTTGGACGCTCTTTGGCTGCTGGGTCTATTTTGTCTATGGACAAAAGCATAGCCGTGTACGAAACGGCTCCAAGGGCAAATAGAGGCAAAAAAAAGCCGAAGGTCCAAAAGACCTTCGGCTTTTTCGAGTTTAAGGGAACAAGATCCTTAAGCTGGGACCATGCGGTAGTCGTTATACTGTCCCAAAGCTCTGACTTTTTCATAGATCTCGTCCGTTGCGTGTTGAACAAGAGTTCCAAGCTGCTGAGATACAGTATTGTACTGTTGAGCCATATTCTCAGTTGCCGCTTTTGCAGCATCTTTATCAGCTTTCAAAGTTGTCTGGTCTGCACGTAATTGAGTTCCGTATCCTTCAGAAGCTTTAGAGAGTCCCTCTGTCAGGTCCTTGGTAAGCTGGCTACCCATGCCGAATTTCTTATCGACAGCTTTCATAGCAGCCTCAATTTGGCCTTCAGTTCTGACTACAGGAGGTTCTGCACCGGCTCTTACAAGCCCGACACCGCCAGGACCTGCAACGCCACCAGGAGGTTGTCCAAGAGCATTCATATCGCTTACGTTCTTTGAGTTGGCAGAGATACTCGCCCCTGTTATTCCTAAGTTTATAACACCACCTGTAACCTGGAGTCCACCGGCTATCATAGAGAATGTGGCAGAGTCAGACAACCCTTTGGCTTCGTTCTTGGCTCCCTCCTCGATCAATGAGCTCGTTTTAAGAGAATTTGTATTTGAGAACTCATTTGTAATTTGAACAATCGCATTCATCTGTGCCATGCGTTTAAGGTCTTGCTCTTGAATGAGACGCAGAGCTGCCTGTCCCGCTGCTGCTGAGTTTAAGTTACTTGTTGGAATAACTGGTGCTAATGGAAGTGACATAAGTCCCCTTTGTTTTTATTTTATTTAAGTAAATGTAGTTTTATTTTGCTTCTACTGTTGATCTCCCTACACGTAATTATATCATATATTAATTAATTGTTAAAGCTTTATTTAGAAATTATTAAAAATAACAAAAAAAACAGTTATCAAAATTCTGATTATTCTATTACTTGTAATAGACTGACCCTTAGTTACTTGTAAGCGACTAAGGGTCAGGATGTTGTAGTTTATCGAGCAGGAGCCTTGTTAAACGCCTGGCACATTTTGATGATAGAACTTAAGATGTTCTGCATTGTCTGATTGATCGTATCATCTTCTTTTTGCTTCATCGTTAAAAGCGTTCCTTTTGACTGAGCCGGGGCACTAGCAGAAGCGATCGCTTGAGCGAACGAGTCTTCCATACGCTTTAGGTCAGGGTTAACCGGTGGCAATGTACCGTCAACAGGAGCATTTGGAGAGTAGTTTACGCCCAGACTGATGTCGCGCAGTTTGTTCCAGTCTTCTTGCCTTGCATTACTAAAATAGCTGTTACCTAAATTAGTTGCTGTCCCCAATAGTTTGTTAAAATCAGCTTCTGTCATAATATTCTGGAGTCCGCTCGAACTACCGGCTATATCGCGGAGTAGCAACTCAACTTTTTTATTCATATTGCCAAATTCATTCACGTCATAATCAGTAGGTTGTCTGTCTTTTAAGTTCTTAAAATAATCAAATATTTCTTTGAATTTATCTTTAAAAGACTGTGGGATACCTGGGTACTTATCAAAGAGGTTTTGTACAACAATGAATTGATCAAACGCAGCTTTATAAGCTACATATTTCGGATCCAATATAGCAGGCTTGTTACTATTTGGTGTTTCCCACAATTTTGTTAAGGCAGTCGCTGTCTGTTCGTCTGTAGCTGTACCGTCTTTACCGATAATTCCGTAAATAACATCGATCTGGCCTTTTAAGCTCGCTTTATCAGAATCAGAAAGAATCTCTTTTGGAGCGGTATTTACGTAATTCTGAATTTCAGCAAGTGTCTTTCTAAATTGAGCAGCAGATTCAACTTCTTTCGCTCTGTCTGCAGGAGTTTTACCCCAGTTAGCCGCAGCTGCAGCAAGAGACTGAAGTAGGGCAAAAGGATTTTGTAAGTTTGCAGAGATAGCACCGATGTCTGAGTCGATCTGGTTCATACCATCACGTCTAACATTACTTAGAGCATACATCATAGCACCAAGCATCATAAACTTAACGCCCACATCAGGTTCAGCGTCCATCTGTGCTCTGACTTCTTCAACAGAACCGCTATAATTCATTCCTGCAATTGTCATTTAGTTTATCCTTTTGTTTTGTATTCTCTATCCCTTCATACATAATTATAGCATAAATCAATTAACCGTTAAAGATTTATTTTAACAATATTAATTCGTAAATAGCTAATTTCTAGTTATTTATAACAAACTGAGCTTGAGTAAGCTACACCATGCACTACCAAGTGAAAATAGCTTAGGCTCAAGCTGTTATAAAAGCTTGAGCCTAAGGTGATTATACTGCACTTAAGGTTCTGATAAGAGAGTCTGTGAAAGTCTGAGATCCTTTAGTGACAGCCTCAAGAGCCTCTTGAAGTGCTTTAATTCGAGCTTTAAACTCTTTATTAGCCTTCTCTTGTCCTTGATTGTTAGTCTCTTGAATCGTTTTAAGGACAGTAAATGCAGCATTAGCATTTGCGCCTTGTTCGATTGTTTCAGCAATAGTCTTCTGAGCAGTTCCTGCCTGAATCGTTGAAACACCGGAACCAATAGCACCAGCAGCTGAAGCCGTACCACCTATGGTTTTAAGTATTGTGAGGATATAAGGACCAAATTTTGCCGTCATTACTGACTTCAATCCGTTGGCTAAACTTGCACCGACAGTCGTTTGAGATGTTGCGACTCCACCGGCAATTGCCACAAGAGCAATGATAGCAACAGTAATCACCATACCCCATTCTTTACTACCAACAGCATTTCCAATAGCTTCCGCCATTTTAGCCATTCCCAACTGCATAAAGTCATATTTGGACCCGCATGCAGCTCCCAAAATTTGAGAAGTAAGACCCGCCACTGCTAAGGTAATCGCAAATGGATTTGCTGTGGCAACAGCAACAACGACTGTTGCAATAGAGAGAATCCAACCGAAAATGCTTTTTCTAGAGTTGGCCTCTTCAGCATCTTTTTGAGCTTGCCACTGCTTGTCTACAATTACTGATTGGGCATCCGCTGATGCTTTCATGTTATTAATATTTGTCTGACCCATCGCAATGTTATTCTGATCGTTTTTTGACTTTGTCTCCGCTGCAGTCGTCTGATACTGAACGAGTAAGGTATTAGCTTGAAGTAACAAGAGGTCCAGTCCAGTCAGAGGGACCTCTTTTCGACCATTCTCTAAAGGTACATTTCTTGGATCATTAACTACAGGTGATGGAAGTGCCATTTTTATATCTCCTTAATATTTTATTTAATTAAATTAATTAACCCCGCCCATTCCTTTTCCAAGAATCGAATTCATCGTGTTCGTATCGACGATCTTACCTAGGAGGTCTAAGACTCTGTTATTGTTTGTCTGGGCATCTTGTAAGTTTTGTCCAGCAGAAGTTGTCTGGGCACCCACTTGAGTCTGTTTGTTCTGGGCATCAACCGAGGCACTACTGTACTTTAATTGGTATTGAGATTGTCTTCTTGAGAAGTCAGCGTCGCTTTCTCCATCCCTCTTAATAGGAGCATTGTCAGCAATATACTTAAGAGCATCACAAAGGGCTGTTGCTACAGATGTTGCAAAAAGAGCAAATTGAGTGGCAGCAGAGGCAAGAGAGGCTCTAACGCGCTCTGAAACAGTACCAGCGAGTAGGCAACCACCGATGTTTCTTCCCATAAACATTGTTTGAGTTGTTTCTGTAGCCATTTTTTATTCTC
>Ga0207073_1023_pt1 | contig 38690 bp, 42 predicted proteins | sample Alteio_BWMinHeat_65_FD_153575 | JGI IMG/M metagenome (GOLD analysis project Ga0207073, IMG submission 153575) | Enriched cells from forest soil in Barre Woods Harvard Forest LTER site, Petersham, Massachusetts, United States -... | ecosystem: Environmental > Terrestrial > Soil > Temperate forest >...
AGTGTTTATTTGTATAATTTCTAAATTCCGTACCTATCACTTTGAGAATAGATTTTCTTAAGCCTTGAACCGCATTTTGGACAGGAAGGATTTTGGTGTATGGTTGCACAGTCAAGACAAACGAAATTACCTTTGCCTGTTCTAGTTGAATTGTATTGGTATACTACGATGAATGCTAGAGCTGCAACCCAGACAAGTATCAAAAATAGTACTAATCTGAACATACCAAAAACCACTGTTACTATTGTAGCTAAAATGATGACATTTCTTGGTACGTTGTTCTGGGACACTTTGGGGTTCATGATGTGTTTACGCACTTCTTTTATAATAAGGGTACCTTACAATTGACCAAATTAGAGATTAATTAATTAATGCAAAGTGTTTGATGAATACATTGGAAGACAAGGAAGATTTTGCTAATTTACTTGATGAGTGTATCAAGATACTAGATGACAACGTTACTGTTTTAAACGATATTGAATATTCTGCAGAGTCTGAAAAAGAAGATGCTGTCATAACTGATTTGACTAAAAATGATCTTGTAAATATGGCTCATGAAGTCGCTGATTCCTCTAGAATAAAAAAGGCGGAATCATATTTTGTTAAAAGATTTTTTGAATCAAAATCCGACTAGTCTGAATATCTGTAACAATCTTAGTGATTATAGTCTTAATTTTTATCTTCCAAAGATAGTATACTTTTCATTTCTTTGAGACTGAATTGGCCTGGTGCTACTGGCTTGCCAAGTGAGACATATGTGTAGGGGCTTCCAAGCTTTGTGCATAATATTCTTGACATCCTGCCATAGTCTCCCATGGCAAAAGAAATCAGGCTGATCTTTCTTGTACTAATCTTGTAAAGAGAAAGGATGCGTATTGTATCATCAATTGTCTTTGCCGTGGTGACAATTTTGATATTGTTTGAGTATTTGGACATTTTTTTAAACATTGATCTTAAAGTATGTTCATTTGGTGTCTTGACAAAATCATGCCATGATACCAACATTCTAGTTTTTCTACTTTTGAGATACTTAACCAATTCCTTGTTTTTCTTTAGTGTGTTGTATTCCACATCTATGAGATATGGTTCAAATTCTGAAATGAGTTTCAATATGGATATTCTTTCCTTTTCACTGCCAGAGAATTTTCCGCCTTCTGCAATTGGACGTAATGTGCATATACATTTCTTAAGATATCTTCTGACTAGTGTTAAACAAAAAGGAATTTGATTTGGTTTTAAAAAATCTAACCGTAGTTCTGCATACTCTGACTTTGCAAGTGCTCCCCTTAATTCACTGGATACCTTTGTAGGACTAGATGCTGCAATTGTTACGCAGACCTTGGTTGCCATGTGTTTTCGGTACTTACTTGGTTGAGGTCTTTGGTGTTATGGTTGGTTCGCCACAATACATCCATCCTCTCAATTCATTGCATTTGTTAGGATCACGTTGTGCAACATGAAGTGCTTGCTTCATCTTGGCCCAACTATCTGGTGAGCATAAGCTTTCTCCACAAATGTGTTGTCCTCCTGGAAATCTGTCTGTTTTCTGGGAGAATCTATCGTACACTGAACTTGGTGTTAGTGCGTTTACAGCAGGTAATGTTGCTGCAAAAACCATTATGGTTGACAATGCTAATGCGACCAAACCGATCTTAATTTGTTGGTTGGACATTATGTCAATCTACATTCCACTAGTATATTTAGATTAGCATCAATTTATCCACGATAAAATAATGTGATTTCAAATATTATCTGCCAAACTCTGCTGACAACTATTCTTCATTCATAAAATCTCATTACTTGGATCATGCGTATTATGTACTGATATTCTTTATCGGGTTACGTGATCATGGCTAGCTGAAACCTGATAATGGAAGAAACTTTTATGAAACGATCATTTCTAGAGGATACTTATGAGTTCAGATACACAACACGACACAAAAGATACCGTCTTCATCGGAAAAAAGCCCATCATGGCATACGTAACATCTGCGCTCATCCAACTTGCTAACAACCCAAAGGTCTCAATAAAGGCAAGAGGACTTAGCATAGGTAGAGCAGTAGATGTTGCACAAATAATTGCACGAAGGACTGATAGCTCCGGGTATTCTATAGGGCAAATCAAAATAGGATCGGAGCAACTTCAATCATTAGATGGAAGATCAAGGAATGTGTCCACTATAGAAATAGAAGTAACAAAAAATGCATAATTGTCTAAAACATGTTCAAGTTACATGTTTTAGGTGATTTTCTTTGATTTAATTTCAAATTGGAATTTTTTTCAATTTTTACAACTGTTAAATATCAAAATGATTGAGGAAAATAATGTGGAAACCAAATTCTATCAACGTATCTGATTCTAAGGATCTTTCTGAGTTACCTCAAAATAAAATTGCACTAACCGTGACATCTCCACCTTATCATAATGCAATAAACTATCAAGAACATCAAGATACTGAAAAATGGTATCGTGGAACAGTTGAGATATCTCTTGAGGATTGGCTTGAAGAAATGCGTAGAGTCTTCTCTGAAGTCTATCGTGTAACCAAGCCTGGAGGATTTTGTTGTATTGTGATAGGAAACGAGATTATTGAAGGGAAACGTAAACTCCCACTTCCTGCATTATTACTTGTGGAGTTGACAAAAAAAGAGATTGGCTGGAGCTTTTTTGAAGAAATAATATGGAATAAAGTTACTGGAGGGAAAAAAAGATTCAGAGTCACAGTTCAGCATCCTTATCCAACATATTATTATCCGAACATCATGCATGAGCAAATTATTATTCTAAGAAAGATGCCCTTTCACAACTTTAAGGACAAGAAAAGCAAACTAGTTCTTGACAATCTGATGAAAAAAGAAGTTGCAAATTCTGTCTGGCATATTGCTCCAATGCCTCCAAGTTATAGAAAATTTCATCCTGCTGCATTTCCTGAAGAAATACCTTATCGATTAATTAAACTCTACAGCAATGTTGGTGATCTTGTACTTGATCCATTTGTTGGAAGCGGCCAAACTACAAAGATGGCAAGATTTCTGTGCAGGAAATACTTTGGAGTTGATAAATCCGCAAAATATGTTAAAATTGCTCAGAAAAGAACCTTGGAGCCTCCATCGCTTCGTAAGATGCAGCTTGTTCCCAATTGGAAAAAACCTGAACCACTGTAAACCATTTGTTGGCAGTCTAACTAAATAGGAAAGGTTATCTATTAAGAATCAAGATTTCTCATATGGTTACCTCTAACAGCAAGTCGTATTTTCGAATTGTTGAAAAAAGTCACAGAAAATATACTGCTGCATTAAAGCATGCCAGATCCAGACAATCTATGATGAACTTGTACTGGAGGCATAAAAGAGAACATGAATCTCTTTTGAAAAAACATCTCAAAGATGAGATGGCTGAAATAATCCAGCTAAAAAAGAAATTCGAATAACATATCTTTTTTATTTTTAAAAAGTTTTGTTAGTGTATACGTTGACAAAAATATACTCATGTTACAATATTCTTATTGATCAAATGATTTGAGCCACATGGCAGCCACGCTTGTATTCAAACCTTTTCCACTTGGAGAAATTCTTGATTTATTTTCCATGTGTTGTGGTGTGTTAATGTGTGACTCTACTTCAATTTCATTTATTTCTGTAGAACAAATGTTGCAAAGAATACTCAATGGATAATGTTGTTATGCATCTGTATAATAGTTTTACAAATTTAATATCTAACTTGTTTTATTTTTCCACAATGTACTCGTCATCTACTTCCATGCCGAAATGTCTCCCAGTTGCTGGCTTGGAATATGCAAGGACGATGTCTCCCTTCTTTAGATGTGTAACTGAAACAAGGTGACCATCTGGACGTACAAAACGGATGGTCTCGGCGTTTTGTGCAATTATTCCTCCTATCTCATCTCCCACCTGTGCTTTTATCATCAACATTGGTCTACTTTCTATCTTTGAGCGACCAACTGTAGCTCTTCTTGCTTTACCATGTGAATTGATGACAAGAACTTCTGAACCTGTTTCTAATTCTGATAAATAATTTGTAGTCCCATCTGGAGATAAAGTATAGCAATGAACTGCACCGGCATTTACTCTAAATGGTCTTGGTGACGTAAATGATGAACCCACAGACTCATTGTGTACCAAGAAAAGAAAATTAGATCTACTTCCAATCAGCATTCCCTCCCCTCGTCCTAATATGGATGCCGTATCTACACAAACACGTTCTCCATTTCCTACTTCTTTTATTTCTAAAATCTTGGCAGGTCTGAGATCAAAACTCTTTGTTCCTAAATATACTAGGGTCTCTCTTACCTCATTTACAGAACTGGTTGAAAATATTACTCCGTCTACACCTATCTCTAATATTGAAAACATCTTACGGACCTCTTCTGGGGTATTTGCCACTGCAAATATTTCCGTGTGAATCTTGTGTAGCTTTGCTATTATATTTTCAAGTGGGATTATTTTCCAGTCTTTTACCTCTATTATTACAAAATCAAGTCCTGCTTTTGCAAACTGGAGTATTTTTTCAATGTCGGAATTTGAAAGGACCTTGAACTTCATTCCTATTTTTTTGCCTTTGATCTTGGTGACTCTGTCAACTATGACATAATTTGCATTTGTTGACGTATGGACTGTGGACATTTTTGACTTGATTCCCTTGAGATCAATCGGATCTAGATTTACTATCTTGATTCCTTCTTTCTCTATCTCAGATAAAAATTTGCCAAGCTGACCCCTTGAAACTTTTGGGGCAATAATTAACTCTCTATTTTTGCTCAAGATACTTCGCTGCTTCCTTTGCGGTTTCCTTTCTAAATATTATTGCAGAAAGAGCATGAGTCATCTTGCCTGGATCCTTGTGTTCAAAAATATTTCTTCCATACGTCACTCCCTTGGCACCTGCTTCCATGGCTTCTTCTGTCATCAATAATACATCCTTGTCTGTTTTTGCTTTTGGACCTCCTGCTATGACAACAGGTACTGGAGTACTCTTTACTATTTTTTTAAATGAATCAATATCTCCAGTGTAAAGTGTTTTTACAATATCTGCACCACATTCTGCTCCAATTCTTGCAACATGACCTACTATCTCTGGGTCGTGTGGGTTTTTGACATTCTCGCCTCTAGGATACATCATTGCTAAAAGAGGCATACTCCACTTGTGACAGTCATCTGCAATTCTGCCAAGCTGTTCTATCATTTCTGGTTCTTCTTTTCCTCCGATGTTAATGTGAAGTGAAACTCCATCTGCACCCAATCGTAATGCTTCTTCAACTGATCCTGTCAACATCTTTCTATTTGGCGATACTGATAGAGAAGTGCTACCTGAAAAATGTACCAGTAATCCAATCTTGGTTGGTTTTGGTAAATTCTTTAAAATTCCTTTGTTGATTATAACTGATGTAAGGCCAAAGTGTTGACAATTGTAAATCAACGCATAAGGATCTTCTATTCCTTTTAGTGGACCACTTGATATTCCATGATCCATGGGTATGCAAAGCATCTTACCGTTGCGCAGAATACGATTCATTCGAATCTGGTGGCCTGTTACCATTGGTGTTAATCGTTGGTGTGCCCTACTTAAAAATAGCGGGAAAAGTCATCGATTTTATAATTTAGATAACTAAAAAATTATAATCAAAACAAGATGCATATCATAGATTTTCTGAAATTAATTTTTAATATTTCTCTAAAACTTGTCTTGATTGGTACGATATGAAAATGAGGTTATTTTACTCTCAAACGATTAAATACGCTAAAGAGAAAACACAGTCAATTGAGCCAACTGACAGCACAACTTCATCATTCTGAAATTGGTGACATCTTAGAGAATTCTCTTGGTGGCAAAAGACCTGAAATTGAAGAATGTAAAAGATTGCTAGACTCTGACGATGTTCACCTAATGGGACTTGTTGCGGGATATTTGACAAGAAAAAAGTTTGGACGACGATCCTCTTTTGTAAATAATATGATTCTAAATTATACAAACGTGTGTATCACTGATTGCAAGTTTTGTGCATTTTATAGGCCTCCAGGTCATGATGAATCTTATACTGTTACACTAGACAAGATAGAATCTAGGGTAAAAGCTGCTTGGGAGATGTTTGGAATAACCCAGGTAATGTTTCAAGGTGGACATAACCCATCTTTGAAGATTGAATATTTTGAAGATGCATTCCGATTGATAAAAAAGAAATTTCCAAAGGTTGGAATTCATGGTCTATCAGCTTCTGAAATTGACATGATCTCAAAAGTTGAACATACTAACACAAAAGAAGTCCTGTCACGACTCAAAGAAGCTGGAATGCAATCAATTCCTGGTGCAGGTGCAGAAATCTTGGTCGACGAAGTAAAACAAATCATCAGTCCAAAAAAGATTTCAAGTAATACCTGGCTTAGAATAATGGAAGAAGCTCACGGTCTTGGAATTCCAGCATCTGCTACCATGATGTATGGTCATGTGGAAACTAGAGATGATGTTGCAGAACACTTTATGAAAATTGCAAGACTCCAGGAAAAGACAAATGGTTTCATGGCGTTTATTCCGTGGAGCTTTGAGCCAAACAACACATTGATGCAAAAACAAGAAACTGTCAAATACCCTGCAGGCGGAACTCAACTCTTGAAAATGATTGCAATATCTAGAATTATGTATGATGATCTAATTCCTCATATCCAGTCCTCTTGGCTTACAAATGGGGTTGCCATGGCACAAATGGCTTTACAATATGGTGCCGATGATTTTGGCGGCACACTTCTTGGAGAAGAAGTAGTTTCTTGTACGGGTGCACGTTCAACTGAACTTACTGGTGAAAGAATAATTCAAGCCGTAAAACAAATTGGTTATGAAGTAGAAGAGCGAGATAACTTTTACAATGTTGTAAGAACCTGTTAAATGCCGTAACTAGACCATTTGGAATCTACCATTTTCTTTGTGGCCTCATCTGATCTTACCAGTTCTTGAATTTCTCTTTGATGTCCTTCTTCCTTTGTCTTTTGTGTGGCATCTATTCCTAGCTTGGAACCCAAGTTTACAAATGGAGAAGCAGGATCAAGAGTATCTGTTGGGGTGTTGTTGATTATTACGGTATCTCTTGCAGCATCTGATCTTGTAGTGATTGCCCAAATTACATCATTCAAATCATGAACATTGACATCTTCATCTACCACTACAAAGAATTTGGTCAGTGCAAGCTGGCCCATTCCCCATAGGCCCATCATTACTTTTTTTGCTTGTCCTGGATATCGTTTCTTGATTGAAATTATTGCCATACCTTGAAACCACCCCGAAGCTGGCATTGAAAAATCTACCACCTCTGGATGGAACATTCTGATGAGGGGCAAAAATGAACGCTCAATTACTTTGCCAATGTATGCATCTTCTAGAATTGGTTTTCCTACTATGGTTGTAAGATAAATTGGCTTTTGTCTTCGCATAATTCCAGTTAATGTAAATACTGGATATGGTTCAGGTGGGGTATAGTATCCTGTATGATCCCCAAATGGTCCCTCCATTCTGATATCTGATGGGTCAACATATCCTTCTAGCACAATTTCTGCATTAGCCGGAACCTCGAGGTCCACTGTTCTGCATTTGACTGTCTTAATCCCCGTTTTTCTTGTAATTCCTGCAAATACGTATTTGTCAAGGCCCTCGGGTACTGGAGCTACTGCAGAAAATACTGTTGCAGGATCTGAGCCAATTATTATTGCTGCTTCTATTTTGCTTCCAGAATCTTTTTTTATGTCATAATGATGTGCACCACGTTTGTGTTTTTGCCAGTGCATTAGTGCATGGGTGCTATCTATGATTTGCATTCTGTATACTCCAAGATTTCGTACACCTGTCTCTGGGTGTTTTGTTGCAATCAATCCAAACGTAATAAATTTACCAGCATCCTTTGGCCATGTTTTAAGAATTGGAATCTTATCAAACGAAGGAGTATCCTCTATTACTTCTGTGACGGGGCCATTTTTTTGCAACTTGGGTGCAATGTCTGCCATCTTTGAGAGTTCTGGTAGTTTCCGTAGCTTGTCAAAAATTCCTGTTGGCATTTCCATCCTTGTCATGTCTACAATTCTCTGACCGATTTCAGTAAAGTCATGCATCTCAAGTCCAATTTCAAGTCGTCTGAGTGAACCAAATGCATTGGCAAGTATTGGCATATCGTAATTTTTTACATTTTCAAAAAGTACTGCAGGACCATTAGAATACATCACTCTGCTAAGAATCTCTGAAATCTCTAGATTTGTATCAACTAGAGTTTTTACTCTTTTAATCTCTCCTGCTTTTTCTAGCTTTTCAACAAGTTCTGATATATCTTCTATAGGCACATATTTACTTGATTTGTATATTGTATAAGCTTAACTAGATTTTCAACTGTGTTTTTCAAGGAAATATCTGACAAGAGGACTTTAATTATCCTGTAAGGAAAATGCCATCAGGTTGGCTGAACAAAAATGTCCCGTCTGCGGAGGTCAGGGAAAAATTATTCTTCTTGATACTCAATGCTCTTTTTGTAATGGGACTGGAGAATACTCCAAGACTGCAGACAGCTACATGAAGTCACATATTTGTCAATGTATATTTCTTGACCGAATCACATGTCCACTCTGTGGGAAAAGATGTCATCATGACACTCCAAACAAACCCAAAGTCTTGATTAGCCCTATTTAGAAAATTGGCGGAAGCTCGTTCTTCTTATCATGTCCCCCAGAACCAAATCTGCAATAGAAGCATTGGTCTGATTGCATATACTTGAGTTGTTCAATCTTGATTGCTCCTATCTTGAGTGCAATCTTTGTCAAAATTCTATATTTTAGAGGCATGGATGGAATTACCTCTTTGAGATATACGTTGTAATGATCTGGACAAAACTTGAGTGTGATATTACTTGGCTCCTTTGAAGTCTGACTTACGGTCTTTGCAACACCGATCTGTTCGCGTATGTATTCGTGTTTTGGACATGGGCAGTTTCTTCCTCCTGGGTGTTTGTATGCTGGAGTATTCTTCCAGTCAAAGCCTGGATATTCCTTTTCAAAGTCGTCCAATGCCTAAAAGACGGGCTTGCTTCTTATAAAACTTCTACGAATTTGGTCAAACCTGGGTCTGATCAAAATGTAAATAAACTGCCATATCTCACAACTACTACATGTCTAAAGAAGCACCGCCAAAAAAACCACGTTCTACTAAAAAAGTTGCAGAAGGATCTAATACTGCCGAACTAGAGGCAAAGATAGCAGAGCTTGAAGCAAAGCTTGCTAATTTATCATCTCAGGTAAAGCCTGCAGAACAAAAACCTGCACAGACTTCACCACCAGCTCCAAAACCACAACAAAGACCAGCTGCATCAGGTCCAACTCATGGTACACTTCCAGCAGGAATGAAACCAGCAGAAGCTCCAAAACCTGAGCCAAAGCCAGAACCAAAACCACAACAAAGACCAGCTGCATCAGGTCCAACTCATGGTACACTTCCAGCAGGAATGAAACCAGCAGAAGCTCCAAAACCAACAGCACCAGAACCAACAACTAGTGCACATGAACCATTGGCTGGAGAAGTAGCACCTGCATATGCAAAGATCAGCTCAACTGGTTATACTGGCAACAAGTATTTTGCAACAAGAAAGAGATTATCATATCATCCAGCAGATAAACAGTTCACTGGTAGTTCAACAACTACTACCACTGCCCCACAAGTATCTGCTGAACCACCAAAACCAAAATCTACTTTCAGAACTACACTTCCAGCAGGATTCAAAGCCTAATTCTTAAAGGCATCCAGCACTTCTTGTGCATGTCCTGCAGGTTTTACTTTTTCAAAAACTTTGAGGATTTTTCCTTTTTCATCTACCAGGAAAGTTGATCTGTTTACTCCCATGTATTCTCGACCCATGAATTGTTTCTTTCCCCATACGCCAAATTTCTTTGCCACTTCTTTTTCAGTATCTGCAAGTAAAATGAAAGGAACTTTCATTTTCTCACCAAACTTTTTGTGTGATTCTTCGTCATCAGGACTTATGCCTATTATTTCAATTCCAGACGTCTTGAATTTCTTATAGTCTTGAGCAAATTCTGCAGCCTCTGTTGTACATCCTGGAGTAAAGTCCTTTGGATAAAAGTAGACTGCGTACTTCTTACCTTTAAAATCTGATTTTTTTACGGTTTTACCATCTGCATCTTTTAGTGAAAAGTCTGGTACTTGATCTCCTTCTGATAACATATGAAAGATACATTCTATGATCCCTACTTATTTTTTACCTACCTGATTTCGAGTTCTAAACAGAAGTTGATTTCGAATGTTTTATATTGTATATTCAGAGGTGAGGTGAATAATGGTTAATCCACGTGCTTGGCTTGCAGAAGCAATAGCAACATACGCTCTAGTCTTCTTTGGACCGTTATCTATCATACTATCAGTTGCATACTTTGGCTCTGTTCTAACAATTCCAGCACTTGTCGTCATAGCACTTGCACACGGTGCAGCAATAGGCTTGATGGTCTATACATTTGGACATGTATCAGGTGCACACATCAACCCAGCTGTTACTATATCCATGATAGTAACAAGACGAATTAATATCAAAGATGGAATTGCTTACATTGTATTTCAGATAATTGGTGCAATTGCTGCAGCTGGAACACTCAAGGTAATGCTGCCTGAACTTGGAGACAAGGTACATTTTGGAACACAGGGTGGACCTAGTGCAATCTTGAATAATAGTGCAATTTCGGGATTTACCGTTGAAGCAATTCTTACATTTTTCTTGGTAACTGTTATCTTTATGACAGCTGTTCACAAGAAAGCGCCTGCTGGCATGTATGGTGTTGCCATAGGTGGAATGATATTTTTGATACACTTGGTAGGTGTTCCACTAACTGGAGCAAGTGTCAACCCCGCAAGAACCCTGGGACCTGCAATCATATCCGGATATTGGAATGATCATTGGATTTACTGGGCAGGACCTATAGTTGGTGCTGTAATTGCGGGACTTGTCATGAACTACATCTTTGTGAAAAAGGCTGAACAAGAAGTCGCCTAGATTTTTTCGTTGCTTTTGAAATGTATTATAACAGGTCATTACTGAATTTTATTTGTGGACCCGTAGCACAGCTTGGATAGTGCGGACGCTTGCGGAGCGTCAGGTCGTGGGTTCGAGTCCCCCCGGGCCCGCCACTTTTGGTTCTTAAATAAGTTCTTCATTTACCACTTCGATGGAAGAAGTGTATGATGATGCCTTGACCACGTTCCGAGACGCCTTGGCAAACCCATTCACGAGGGACAAGTATGAGAGGAAACTAGAATGGTTCTTCCAGTTCTTGAATTTAGACTTTAAGAATATAATTTTAGAATGATGTGCATATTTATTAAATTATTATCTCTTATTGTGATATGCTTGTAAAAAAGAAAATAATTGGGATTGTATCTGCGTCTGTCTTGATAACAATTTGTGTTATCATCGTAATTGTGTCTTTAACATACGTTCCACCAGTAACCACCAATGACAATCAAAATATGTCCAACTCCGTATCGACAAATTCTGCTACATTGTATCTCAACTCTACAAATTCCACTGCATTGTCTCTTAACTCTATAAATTCTACCATGGTATCTCTCAGCTCTGCAAATTCTACGGCTGTGAAAAGATGGTTAAAGGTTAGTGAAAATATTGAAGGTAGGGTAGAGTCAATGTATGTGCCAGTCGATGCATATGTTTTCACAGTGACGTACACCATAGATTCGCAAAATGGAATGATAACGAATAGAACAATTTCTCTAAATCCAATATTCGCTGATTTTTACAATCAAATTGGTTACTTTGGTAAATCTTCTGACACCGTAGTAGTGTATCCACTCTTTACTCAATCTGCATATGATAAAAATGGGTTTTATGATTATTACAACAAAAAATGCGATTCCAGTTGTTTGACTATTAATATTCCTACCAAGATAACACCTGTCTACCAAACTAGTGGAAGTGTATACACTATACTGAAACTATTGCATTATGATACAGTAACTGATGTTGATGTTGATAAAAATCCAACCATACTTGATAAATATAAAAAAGTAATAATATTGCATAACGAGTATGTTACACAAAGAGAATTCGACGCCATTACAAATCATCCTAATGTGGTCTATCTTTTTCCAAATGCACTTTATGCAAAAATCCAATCAGATTATGACAAAAATACAATTACTTTGATTCGTGGTCACGGTTATCCTGATTCCAATACTACAAATGGGTTTGGCTGGAAATTTGACAATTCTAGATATGAATACGATATAGAATGTAACAAATGGGAATTCTATGCTATTGACAATGGAACAATGCTAAACTGCTATCCAACTTTTAGAGTGTATATTGACAAAGATTTACTACATTCAATATTCTCAATATTTTCTGATCCCTCATAACTTATGAATCGTTAAAAACTGTCAATCTTGTCAATATTGGTCAGGATATGTTTTGGATCTAAATTTGACTAGATGATCAAACTAACATATGACATAGATTAAAAAAATATACAATTGATAATGATTGAAGTTGAATAAAATACTCGTACTTGCAGTTTTGTCTTTGTCATTTGCCGTACCTGTAGTATTTGCCACATCTTATGCAAATCTGCATTTGGATGCTGTAGGTGTTGTAAGAGAAGGTGAAAATGTGGTATTTTCCGGTCAATTGGTAGATCTAAATGAAACTGTGATTCCACATAGAACAATATTCATTGAGGATGATACTTCTTACACTAGACCGGACATAATTCTTGCAATCACAACCACAGATCCAGATGGCAAATTTTTAACATCATGGAAAGCAGTTCCAAAGGATAATGGTACTCCTTTTCATTTCTATGCAAAATTCATTGGAGGAAAAACATTTGGATACACTAGAAGTGAAACTTATGAATCAGACATAAAATTGTATAATTCGTCTACAATCTCAGATGTTGTGCCATCAAAAACAATGCCAATATGGTTTAAAAATGCTTCAAAAATGTGGCATGATGGACAAATTAGAGATGTTGATTATTCCTATGGACTAAACAATTTGATAGATTATGGAATTATAAAATCACATATTCAAATAAATTCTGAACTAAAGTTTCCCGCATGGTTGAAAAATGATGCAGAGTGGTTTGTAGAAGGAAAAATCTCAAATGATGAATACACTAATGCGTTAGGATATCTTTTAGATGATAAACTGATCTAACTCATAAAAAGTTGGTAGGAGTTTTGTAGCTACTCCAATTAGCTTACTGCACATTTGTTGTCAAATTTTACTCACAAAATGTCCCGGACTCGTACTGACTGTCAGCAAAAGAACCCCCTAGCCCGTATTACATGTGACTACGAGCCCCAGCTGTTTTTGACCAAAATTTTGTCATTTAGCAGGGTTGCGACATACTGCCAGCCTTACGAGATTAGTTTTTCAAACTCTTCGACAGTTATGATTTTTTCTGTGCTGATGTTTTCTTTTTTTACAGTGACTTTAAGGTCTATAAATTACCTGATCAATTTCTTCTCGTCTAACAAGTCCTGCATTTTAGAAAGAAATTGTTTGTCGCTAATTGTTCCATTAATCCAACCTTCTACTATGTGATCTCTAAAGTTATCAACAAACTGATATCTCAATGAATGGGTGGAATCTAATCCATCCTGAAATACTGTATAGTCAGGTTGTATCAAGCCAGTCACAGTCATGTCTCGCAACAAAACGGAATCCACGATGTGCAATCCTCTGTTAGTACTACAACAATCTATTGCATCATTTTTTATCCAGATGGGAATTATGGAATTAATCACAACATAATTTTTTAGATGAAATCCGTTAAATCCGTAAATCCTTTTCACCTCATTTACATCAATGGGATTTATGCTGTAGAAATTATTGGCGGTAATATGTGGATTCATAATTGATGGCGAGTCTTCTGATCCTGCCTTGATTCTTGCTTGTTCATCAGGTGTAATCTGGTACTCTCCTAATCCAATAGAGTGGCCAATCTCATGTCTTAGTGCATTACCCAATTCATATTGGTTCATGTCTGAAAAAAATATCTTGATGTATGCCTTGTTGGTACTGTACTCAAAAGTAGTTACACCTCCTTTGTATAGATTATAGTGTGCAGCATCCTCTGAATATGATGTAATGTACCTGATTATTACATCACAGTCAGAATAAGACTTGGAATTGTATTGCGCTGAAATCGGTATTATTTTGTGTGTCAAAATCCAAACTGGGTGCTTTCCTAGGCCTTCGTTTAACTTTTGGTCCCAATCCATTACTGAATATTTTCCTTCATTTAGCAAAGTTTGTTTTGTTATTGTATCCAGTTTAGAAGGGGTTGGCTCAAAAGAACATATCAGGGGATTGTGTGATAATCTCCAATTTACTTGATCAAAACCATTTGCAGTATACGCATCATTACTAATGAGAATTACAAAAATTGATACAAAAATAAATGAAAGAAGAATGCCTGTCCAAAATAATTTCATTATTATGCTCTCAACTTACTCTAACAGTCGCCATCATTGTGATAATTTACTTCAAATCCTCATTTTGAGGTATTTAGTTCCCATTCTCGTTTCAATTCTCTGATTATATTACATCTCATCGCTATTAAGATGGCTTTAATTGGCATTTACTGCTGTAAAATGATCTGATTCATCCTGTTTTGGTCGTGTTTCATTGTGTTACCATCTGGCTGAACACACGTTGGAACGTCTCTATACATGACAAAATAAAAAATCAGTAATGGATAAAATTCAATTCAGATTGTTCACGAACTACAATTTCGAGTTTGCTTGTGAATAAATGGGATGAAATTTTTTACTAGTGATCTATTGTACTGAGTATGTATCCCCGCCAAACATGTTTACCACATTTGCAGTAGATGCAATTACATTATTCCCAGAGTCATACACCTTTATTGTTGCAGCCAATGGAAAGTGATACTGTCCAACAGATATGGTTGCAACACCTGCATTTACAGCACTTGATGCAATAACAGTTCCAGATGTATTTATCACATCAACTCGTGCAGCATTTGACGGATTGTTTGTTACTTTGATGTTTTCATCAGTTGTGGAATAATAGTCCTTGTAGGTGCCATAGAGCATCTGTCCTGCATATGATGTCTGTGGCTCTAGGAATGCAATGAATGGTCCTGGCATCTGGAGATTTAGTGTGTTACTAGCGTATACTATGTTTCCATCAAGGTACACCTTGAGATAGTTACTACCATTTGTGATTATTGTACAGTCTCGTGTTAGCGGTTGGTTTGAACTGGAGTCATACCATAATAGATTAAAGTTTGTAGCACCACTGACACCGCCTGTTGCAGACACTATTGCCCATTCAGTACCTGCAGTTCCAGTGTCTGCAAAGCATGTGACATAGTTTACATTTTGAGTTGAAGTTTGAACGTACAGTCCATTTTCATAAAAATCGTTGCTAGTGGGGACTGTCTGCACAGGAGTAGTAACAACTGCATGGAATAAAACAGCATTAGAGCTTGGTGCCACACCATAAAATCCAGTCCAGTTTCCATTGTTAGCAGCTTGAACACCAATGTGGAATCCTTGGGGATCACGTGATATGTCATATGGCGTATTGTTTACTATGGCACTTCCACCATAGTGCCAGAACTGCTGGTTTGCAAGAAGTTGATTCTTTGCCATTGTTTCATTTGTCAACGAGTCTGATACTACAAGGCCTGGTTGTGCAAGTGTTATGGAACGTAATTGTATTGTGGTAGTTGCAGATGCAGTATTTGATGCAGAACCTGTCCCAACAACATTGATTGCTGATACTCGATAAGTGTACGTTGTATTTGGAGTCAGACCAGTGTCAGAAAATGTTGTTGAGGTAGAACCAGTGTTGGATGATATCGTACTCCATGTAGTTCCACTATCTGACGATCTCTCAATCGCATATCCTGTAATTGGAGATCCTCCATTGTCTGTGGGTGCAGACCATGAGAGATTTACCTGAGTGGGAGAAATTACCGTGGCAGTCAACCCTGTTGGAAATTGGGGTACTGTTTTGTACACTGCAGTAATCTGGGTATTAGATGATATTGATATCGCTCTGTTTACTGAGACCGAGCCGGTATCTAGCCAATGGTCAAATTCATACTTGCCATAATCTACTACATCAATAGTATACGTTTGTCCATTGTTGAGAGTAAAAGTATATGGAGTGTAACCTGAATTCACCAAGTTTCCATTTTGGTATAATTCTGTATAATATCCTATGATCGTATTTCTGTCAGAGTCTTGTGTGTTGACTGTTAATGTTGAAGTTGTAGGGGTGATTGGGTCTGTAGTAGCAGGTGAAGTATTTGATACAGGACTAATTCCTATCGAGTTTATTGCAGATATTCTGTATGTATATGTGGTACTTGCAGCAAGCCCCGTGTCAGAAAATGAAGTGCCAGTACTTGCTGTATTTGAAACCAAGACTGAAAATGTTCCTCCGTTGGTAGATCTTTCAATCTTGTATCCTGTTATTGGTGAACCGCCATCGTCACTTGGTGCAGTCCATGATAGATTGATCTGAGAAGATGAAACAATAGTTGCCGCAAGTCCAGTAGGAGGTTGTGACACACTTGCTGTATTTGTTATAGAAAATATGTCTCCACCGTATATGCTAGCAGGACTTGATGCAATGATGTTACCATTTGAATCATACACATTTATTGTTCCATTCAAAGGAAATGAATACTTGCCCACATCTAGTGTGACAGTACCTGATGTTACAGGTGCACTGGAAAGAACTTGCCCTGATGAATCTGTAATCTTTACTGTTGCAGCATTTGACGGATTGTTTATGACCTTGATGTTTTCGCTTGTTGTTGAGTAGTAATCAGAATAGGTTGCATAATGCATTGATCTTGATGATGTATCATCCTGGACATACGTATGAAATGGTGTGGACATTCCAAGATCCATCGTAGTACTTGAAAAAACTGCATTACCTCCGATGTAGACTTTGAGGTAGTTATTCCCATTTGTTATTATGGTGCAGTCTTGGGTTTGAGGCGTACTGCTTGGCTGTGTTATGTACAAAATAGTATATGTCTGACCCGCATCACTTGACTGTTCTACCACCCAGTAGTATCCTGTGGAATCTGCATATGCTTCACACCCCACATGAGGAATAAAGTCTGACCCTTCAACATACAGACCAATATTGGATACCCCATCCGGTACATCGGTGTCCGGGATCGTTACAACTGCATGGAAAAGCTCTGCATTGGGTTGAAACGCAGAATGTGATGCATAGTAATTGACCCACTGACCGCTCTGCGGTGCCTTTATGCCTATGTGAAGGCCTTGCAAGTCTTCATAATAATCGTGTGAGGCTGCAGTTCCTGCAAATATCCAGTTGCTAGTATTTCCTGTAGTAAGTGAATCTGATGTAACAAGGCCTGATTGTACCTTGGTAATGGAATTTGTAGCATTGGCAATACCTATGGATGGTAAAGTCATTCCAGTACAAACTAGTAGTATGATAGACCATGTCATGATAACACTGGCTGATTTTGTAACACTTGTTTTCATTATCCCTTAATCTATCTGGCATTGAACAACATTGTATTTTCAACTATACGTATATTTTGAAGTAAAAATCATCCCGGGAAACAATATGTAAGATAGTTACAGGTTTTCATACTGGCAGTTAATCTTTGATTGTTGTATTCGTCATCTTTTAATCTTATTTCTGTATTGGATATTTTAGAACATGTCACCTGATAATCTTGTTATATTTCTAAATGAAAAATACCTAAACCTTGAAACATACAAAAATAACGGTCAAGCCATACAAACACCTGTCTGGTTTGTCATTGAGAATGGTATCATCTATGTTGTCACGCCTTCTACCACTGGAAAAGTCAAACGCTTGAATCACAACAAGAATGTACGTATCGTACCATCTGATCTAAAAGGAAACCCCAAGGGAGACTGGATTGCCGCAACAGCATATTTTGCAAATGAATCTGAATCCGAACAGGCAATCAAACTTCGCAAGAAAAAATATGGCTTGATGGCAAGACTGGTAAATATTTGTGTATATAGAAAAGGTATACCTACTGTGATTGGCATAAACGTCTGAGCCTTGTTTTATGTCATGACTGATATCCTAAAAATCATGTTGTATTTTTCGAATTAATGTAGCTAGTTCTTTAATAATCTGATGAGAAACTAGTTCTACACATGATGATGGTAGAAAAAGACAATCAATCAGAGCTTGAGAGAAAAAAAAGTCTCATTGATACATTATATCATCATTCAGACTTGTCAGTGGAATCTATCTCATACCAAGCTGATATGAGCATAAAACAAGTTCAAGGCATAATAGATAAAATACGAAAAAAAGAAGCTCTGGAAGTCTTGGTGGAACACAGCAAAACACCTGTAGAGAAAATCATGGCAAAAGCAGTTGTCAGTCTAGAGTCTGGCAAGACACTTTATGATGCATCCGTATTAATGGCAAAAAAGAAGGTAGGGTGCCTTGTTGTTACATCTAAAGGAAAACCTCTTGGTATTGTCACAAAAGGAGATGTTGTAAAGGCGGTCAGTATTGGAATTTCGTTTAAGAGCACAAAACTTGAAGAATTTGCATCAAGACCATTGATATATGCGTCATCAAGTCAGACAATAGAAGAAGTCGCAGACCTTATGATAAAAAACAAGATCAGAAAACTTCCTGTAATACAGCAAGGAAAAATAGTTGGAATTGTAACCGTTACAGACTTGGCATTGTTTCTCTCGCCTACTAGAAGACCGGGACTGACTGAATCCATATTTCATGTCATTACAAGAGAGAATGCCCGAAAAAAATAATGTGTTATAACACATTAGTATTTCACTAGGATTTTGAATTCTATTGTGAGAATAGATTCTTTCTTTATTGTTGGGTGGACTGCACTATTTTATCTGGTACGCCCATTGTTAGTGTCGCTGTATGAAACTTTACCACTACACTATATGATACATCGTTATACTTTGCTGTGATTGATGTATCCCTCTTGGCATTATCTAGTATCTTGATATCTGCTATGCCTCCACCATCATAGTCTGAAAAAATACCTACATTTGATTGGATTTCAAGGAGTGTTATAGGAAGCGAGATCCCGCTAATTGATTGGGTTCGAAGCAGTCCATTAGTATCTGGGATTAATTTTTGTATTCCATTACTTTGTGATTCGCCTACTTTGATGCCTTGGGGACGAGGATCAAGGGTTAATTTGCCATTGTGATTGAACATAAAAGTAGTGAGATTTCCAATTACATTCTGCATTGCAAGAGTTCCATCCGCATCAGGATTTCCATTCTTGTCAAAGACCTGATAGTATAGAGTATTATTTTTCATTGAAGTCCCCCATGTCCAGGAATCATCATCTGTTGGATCGATGTTAAGTTGTGGATCAATCAAGTCTGCCTGAACCTGAGCTCCTTGAGGGTAGTCTGGTCTATTTACCACAGGCCTAATTATGTTACTGGGAATTTTGTCAAAAATAAGATCAACTGACTGGACTCCTCCTGCTTTTTGATATTGTACTGTTACTGTTTCTGGAGTTCCTGAAAAATCAAACAACTGGATTATGGGCCAAGCATTAGAAAATGCTACATTGTTACTTGCAATCTGCCCGAGTTTGCCTCCTGGTGCTTGACCATTCAATGTTTGATTTTGCCTTACTACGTGATTTAAGAGTGTACCTCCTGAAAGATTTGTTACGCCACCAATATTTGTCGGTGAACAAGTTCCAAATGACTGGGTTCCATTTGATGATCCACTAAAATGTCTTGCAATTGCTATTCCTTTTGTTTCTGTAAAATCTACCCCTGTTGCTGATGATGAACTAATTGAACAGAATTGTCCAAAGTCTAATCCCTTACCAGAATTGCTTATCTGTGTTGCATCTGCATGTTGCGCTTGATTCATGTCCGCAAAAAATGCATGCCAACTCCCATCTGTAGTTTGTGCCATCCTGAGTCGCTTACCATTTATTGTTACAACTGGCTCACCGTATGCTTGATCTAGTCTGCTTATGTCAGAATCTATTACTATTACTTCAATTACCTGAGGGCCTGCAAAATAATTTTTGAATAATGGATTTTCAGCAGAAACATACAGATTTGGATTCAATGATGTGTGTTCAATTGGTTCTATTCTCGGAATGAGTGGGGTCATTCCATTTGCAGACGGTTCACTATCTGGTAAAACTGAAAAATTACTTGTAAATAACATGATGATACATAATATGCTAATTTTTTTCCACGCTTGTATGTCGTACGGTATAAAATTCAATCAACTAGAGATTTTTTAAAATGCATTTTAGTCTTTGTGTGGTCTGACACAAATTTTTAAAAATTTACAAGACAAGTCTTTTGTTTTCGTATGTCTGACTGGATTACATGTGTGGGTTTATTTCAGGTGATGTGATTTTAAGAATATTACAAAATTTCATAAAAATTCAAGATAATGATACATTATTTTCTATTTTTGACTCTAATTATCTAAAAAGTTATAATGTAGTACTATAATTATCCATATATGGAGAATTTTAATCAATACTTTACTATAAAATGTAAGTCATCTGTAAGGAGTAAAACATGGCACTAGTCTTCAAACCTAGTGATTCTGGGCTGGCAATGAGGTTCATTCTATCATTTTCAACACTTTTTGCAATTATGAAATCAAGAACGCTAGTCTATGCTTTTGCACTAGCTACTATGGGAACATTTCTGATTTCCTCTGGAATCAAGGTTCCTGATTTTTTTGTGCTCGCACGACTGACTGTATCTGTATATTTTCTTGCCCTTGCAACATATCTCTACAATGATCTTACTGATTATGATGTTGACAAAGTAAATAGTCGGGATAATAATTACAGTTCAAAGAGAACAAACTATAAACAAATACTTTATTCCACGATTGGTTTCTTTGCATTATCCATATCTCTTGCATTTTCAATAAATGTGCAGACTGGTATTGCGGCGCTTACCTTCTTAGGATTAGCAATTGTATACTCGCATCCAAAAATTCATCTAAAAGACATGTTTGTAATAAAAACAATAGTTACTGCAGCTGGTGGATTTATTGCAGCACTCATGGGTGCACTTGCAGTCCAAAATGTATCGTATGTGGGAATCTCTGCATCATTGATGTTCTTTCTGATGTATTTCATCAATGGACCTTTGGGTGATATGGGAGATATTAGTGGAGATAAAAAAGGTGGCAGGCGAACAATACCTATTGTACTTGGCATACAAAAAACCTTCGGGATTATCTTTGCATCTGTAGCTGCCATGGCTATGATACTTGTTGCAAACTATTACTTTTTTGAGTTGAATGTATTGGGGTTCTCTTTGGGGCTTGCAGTTTGTGCATATGTAGCCTTTAGGATAAAAAAACTACTTGTACAATATGAAAACAAAAAGGTCATGAGTAAAACTAGGACCGCTGTGAGATTCAGCGTATTTGCTGTTCAATTATCAATGCTTGTTGGTATGGTATCTAATATAGTCTAGATGCAATTTTTATCTTTAAACAGTTTTTGTGACTATCTTTGGAGGGTTTGTAACTGCCTTTTGCCACAAAGTGTTAAACAAGGTAGTCATGGATGCTGATAATGTATGATCCTCTGCAAATATTGCCATCTTGAATTTCTTTGATTCTGTAACATCTGCAATTTCTAATCCTACATGTTTATTGTCTACAACGAGAACACAAAATGGAACTTGCGTATACCTTCTGTCTATCTTTGAAGGGTAAAATGGATTTGCAACTACCTTCTCACGTTCGTTTTTATTTCTATCTGATTTCATTCCTGGCTCTTTTACAAAGTATTCCTCTACCATTCCAGTGTCAGCTAATGCTCTGACATTTACTCCAGCACTTGCCTTTTTCAAAATAGCATTGATGATGAGCTCATTTTGGAATCTTGTAATCAATAGTATGTCACTCTGAGCAAATTCTACCATTTCTAAAATTTTTCTGACCATGTCTTCATAAGATGATACTACTGTGGAAGTCTTTCTGGAAGGTTCCAAATCTGCACTGATTTGTGGTTCTACTTTTGAAATGAATTCCATTATGTCACTATCATTGAATTTTGGATCTGCTTTTAGTACATCTACCATCTGTAAATATTTTGAATTTTTGATATTATTTGTAAGACCTATGATGTGTTTTTGATATACCACTTTGCCAAATGCTGTTTGTGTGTATGATTCGTTATGCTTGACTACTAGACCCAAATCCACTAATTGTTTTAGTCTTGTATAGTACTGTTTTTTTGTCAGGCCTATTTTTGTTGGTGTGTCAAGTTCTGATTTTATTCCTTCATTTGCCATGAGGAAAATTGTTAAAGCATCATTCTTTGATAATACTGATAATACTTCGGTTAACTGGGCTAAAAGTTTGGAACTATCCTTGGATGCCATGTCTGAATTCCAAGTCTCTGTTTGTTTTTGAGTAACTGTTTTCATGGATTTCTAATTGTTACACACAAATGGGCTTTATATCAATTTTGGTGAATTTTATTCATTTTTTCCCAATAAATGTATGTAACCCACTACTTGCTTGGAAATCTCTTGCGATACTTGAAATTTAATTATCTATAAAAAGTGAATATGCCATACGAAAATACCTTAAATAGGGAATATGACGCAATTAGGCAAGTGAAGAGTAACAGACAACTAAAAACAGCTATTGTAATAGATGACAATCCTGATGTTTTGTCTCTTTTCGTAGAGCTCTTGGAGCTAAAACACTTTCAGGTAGTTGGGACTGGGCGTAACGGTAAAGATGCAGTTGCACAATATGAAAAACTAAGACCAGATATTACATTTCTTGATGTTGTCATGCCTAACACTGATGGACTGTATGCACTGGACCTTATTCGAGAAATGGATCCCAATGCTATCGTGATAATGATTACAACAGATCTTTCCCAAGATACTGCTAAACGGCTGGAGGATCTCAAGGCTACTGCCGTAGTCTACAAACCGTTTGATATCAATGACTTGGTAAAAATTGTAAACGAGATTGAATCAAACACAAGTAGTCCTGACAAGATTAAGTTTTTTAACTAACGGTAATATTCTATTCTGATTTTAGTAAACACTCCTTTTAATTTTCTAATGAGGTGCTATGGAATTTGATATCTATCTGACTTTTTGATAATGATTCCCAAATTTTGGTGAATTATATTCCAGTGTTTTGGATCTACTGAAAAGATCTATCTGATCGTTTTGTTGGTAGAAAGTTTTAAAAAATGTTGATTGTTCTACTCAAAAGGGGAGTATTTGAGTTCAGAATTATCACTAGATGAAATGTGGAAAAAAATAGAGGAATATGGTATTGACCGCAAATTATTGGAATCTACACATCCTAGCAATGAATTATTGTTCCAACTGTATACTGCAATAACCAAAGTCAATGAAGAAATGCATGCCATAACCAGTAATGATGTCAATATTTCCTAAAATTTTGTTTAACCGTTGAATAGATCTAAAAACCTAATTTTTGTAATCTGCTATGTGTGTAAATTAGGAATCTTCTGATTTTTCAAGTTCCGCACAAAGTTTCTTGTATTCTGTGATGGTATCATTAAATGACACAAAAGCACTATTGATTGCTACCTGCGCCATCTCAAATCTCATTGTCTTTTCAACCAGGTATGATGGATCTTTGGGGTCAAGACCCGTGTCTTCCCAGATTCTTCCTATATCGCTTACCTGTTTTTGCAGCCTATTCTCATTTTTGACTATTTTTTCCTTGATTTTCCTAACTAATACGTCATCTACCATTTACTTTCCACAGGATTGATACTGAATGCTCAGTTAAAACTCATTATTTTCAAAATTAGAAATTATTGGTTTTGTTAAATTATGAAATATTTGACCTAACCTGGTAAAGTTAGTGAATCTTTTCTTTAAATAGAAATTTGGCAAATTATTGAAATGCCATATGAAGAAGTCTATTTTCAAAGACTAAAAGAAGAAAACCCCGAAGAGTACCAAAAAGTCACTATAAGCAAAATCAAATCAGTATAATTGCATATTGGATTTTTTGGTATATTTTTAGATATTTTATAATACAATAAGAAAACTATGTTTTTGGATAATAAAATAAATCAATGATTTAGATCCCTATGTGGAATCTGTAATTGGTTTCATTACTGTGATGCCTTGGTCGTCTGTTACTGTTACCATCTTTGAACCCACTGGTGGTGAAAACATTTGTTTTTCACCTGGATTTAAAATTGGTAATGCTGGTTCAGAACTAGTTCCATAATCTATTTTGACATTTGTCAATGGAGACGAACCTGTATTCTGTACATAAACACGAACAACATTTCCTACGCCCATGACCATTTCAGTTCTCGGATCTACAGTTAATGCATATTGTTCTGAAGCAGGATGAAATGCAAAAAGAACAATAACTGCAACAACCACTGCAGCTCCTCCGCCTATTGCACCATAAACTATTGGTTTTACCATGTTATGATCAAACTAGAAACCAATTTTGAGGTAATTTAAGGGTGATGCTATGATCTTTTATCTTTTTTCTGTTTTTTTCTGTTTTTAAAATGCCACAAAAATATGAAAAAACCTATTGCACTTGAAACGATTGTACCAACTCCAACTACTGGAGCGATGAAAAATGCACCTAACCATATTCCGTTTGCATCTCCCATCTCGAGTATGCCTCTGTGTCTTGCAAATACATTGACCGTGTCTTGAATAGAATGCGACTTATTTTGATTATCAAGATATGTACCGTTTACATGAATTACGGCATGTATTGGGATGTCAAGATCTTTTGGTGTATTTACTAGGAACTCAAAATCTGAACTTTTTCCAGAGTCTAGGGTTGAAAGCAAAAGTGACTTTCTGCCCTCTAGATTGATATCTTGAGAAGATGCCGATATTTGTACATCTTGCACCTTAATTCCTTGGTTTTTTATTACTCCTTTTATGGAAAAAGGCTCTCCAGAAAACACATTACTTGGGGCTTGAGTGTCAAAACTCAAAATTGGGCTTGATTGTACATTGAGATGAAAAGCTTGGGTAAATGTATTCTTGACCGGATTTACATCAAACATACCTTTGACAAAATAAGTAACTTGGATATTTGCAACAAATTCGCCATCTGGCATGTCGCTTTTTATCTCTAGTTCAAAATTGTTTCCAAAGGTAGAGTCCTTTGCAAGTTTTGCTATGCTAAAAGTATTATTTGTAGAATGTAATTCTGGCGAAGATATTGAGAGTGTAATATTTGATACTTGATCCGTAGTAGCCTTGATTATGGCTAACAAGACAAACTTGTCTCCCCGCTTTATCACGTCTGGATATTCCAAAGTGACCTGTAGATTTGGATCTAACATGCTTGTCTGCAAAGCATATGCTGGTACAAAGATGGATGAGGCTAGTATTGATACAAAAAATAGACTCGAAATATTTCTTAATGCAAACAAATTTCTTCAGAAATCATATAGTATTTGGACTTTTATTGTATGTGTTTTGTTTCAAATGATCTTGAAAACCCAGAAAACAATTAGTGTGATAAAAAGACAATGTTCTAGCGAGTTGACCTAGTTTATCATCTCATTGCATTTTTGATGGTTTATCTACCATGCCTGCATGATGATATCATGAAAGCAAAATTCAAAACCACATGCTCAGAGTGCAATGCTCCGATCAAGTCAGGTGAAGAGATTGCAAAAAACCCTGCCGGAAAATGGGTTCACAAGTACTGTGCACCAAGCTCGGAAGAACTGCCATAGTAAAATCATATTTACACTAATCTTTTTGAAATGTAATCTGCGATCTTTCTAACATTATCTTCTGGAGCAAGTGTGGTGTCTACAGTAACATGGTCTGCCATTACCGGTTCGTGAATTTTCTTCATATTTTGGTATACTGATACGGTTGCATCCGAGTAGTCATTTTTTCTCGATTCAAGCCTTGAAATGGCTATCTCTTCGGGGCAGGAACACTCTACTATCTGCATATGATCGAGTTTTAATTTCTCTTTTACTTTCATTCTAGAATCTTCTCTGTTAAAAGTAGCATCAAGTATGCAATTGATTCCTACATCATTAAGATATTTTGCGATGATCATCATTACGTCATAAACCGCCTTTAATTCCGATGGAAGATAAGTTGGACTGGGAAACAATTCTTTTCGAATTTTGTCTGAAGATAAGATTGTGGCATTAAACGATGGCGCAAGATGTTTTGCAAGTGTACTTTTTCCAACCCCTGGTAGTCACAGATGATAATTATCAATTATAACATGTCTTTATTTTGTAGATATTTATCTAGTGTTTTTGAAAAAATATGAAAAAACTAAAAAAGAAAAGTGGTTAACCCAAAGCTCTTGAATGTTTCTGGGTGTGAGGTCGCTCTCCTGGAAACTTTCTTCTCATGTGACCTGATGGCCTTGAATAGAGTAATTCCAAAAACCATGCCTCATGTTCTATCTCTTCTCTTAGGATGTCTTTTGCAACATCATATGTTGCAGGATCTTTTCCATGTGTCATGATGCATACTTTATTCCAGTTGACAATGGCTCCCTGTTCTGCCTTTAGACATTTTTCCAAAATCGCTTTTGTGTCTATTGGATTTGTTGGAAGTTGCAAAAATTCACAGCCTGACATCTTGATAAAATCCTGTGCTTCAAGTGGAAGTTTTCCACCAAGCTCATAGATTCTAGACAAGCAAGACTCAAAGTGACTGAGGTCTTCTAATCTTGCATCCTCAATTATTCCCTTCAATGCCTCACCTTCCATCCCGACGCAGTGTGCTCTTAGGTTTGTGAAGTAATAGTATGCCGTAAACTCTACTGATGCATTGTAAACTAGAGCTTTTATCAGCTCTTTTACATTTACACCATTTTGTTCTAGGACTTTTACTCCTACTACATTAGGTTCTTTACCCATAATTGCGTACAAGTTTGTTTGAAATATAAGCAAATCGATGACCATACAATCAAGATTTATATCATTAGTATACTAATGATTAGTACTCTAAGTATGATTAAATATGATTTTGAAAACAGTGTGGGGTTTGTTGTGAACACCACTGCCAAGGCATTTCAGAGATCTTTTGACATTGAGCTTCGAAAAAATGTGGGTGTCTCACTGAGTCAGTGGCGTGTGGTTGGAACACTTGTACTACAGCCAGGTCTCACACAAAAAGAGATTGCAGATAAGGTGGGAATTGAAGGTGCAACACTAGTTCCAATAATTGACAAGATGGAAAAGGAAGGACTGCTAAAAAGAAAACCTGATTCAAGTGACCGACGGATAAACCGAATTTATCTAACTCCGAAGTCTGATTCTTTGTGGGAGTCCATGATTGAGTGTGCACTTCGAATAAGAAAGCATTCTGCCAAAAACATTTCAGAAAGTGATATTCATACAACGCTTGAAACACTTCGAAAGATATCTAAAAATCTTGTAGCGTTTTCTGATCTTGACAAGACCGTAATTCCAGTAAAAAAGACACATAGGATGAATTAAATGAAAGTTTCAAACCCGAGTGACAAAGGATTACAGGAAAGGATTTCTCCGTCTGCATGGAAGACACTTGTAATTCTTAGCTTGATTGCTACTATGGTAATGTATGCTGAAACAATGTTGATTCCTGCAATTCCTGATCTGATCAAAGATTTTCATATCTCTTATGGTATGTCATCATGGATTCTTACTGCATATCTGATTGCTGGGGCAATAATGACTCCAATTAGTGGAAAACTCTCAGACATCTATGGGCGCAAAAAAATGCTTCTCATAGTTATGGGCATTTATGCAATAGGTGTATCCCTTGGAGGATTTGCTACTGATATCTACCAAATGCTTGCAATTCGTATAATCCAGGGAATTGGCATGTCCATGTTTCCAATTGCTTTTGCCATAATCCGAGAATTATTTCCTCGTAGCAAGATTGCAATTGGTCAGGGTGTGATAACCTCAATGTTTGCAGCAGGTGCTGTTATTGGTCTTGTTGCAGGGGGGCACTTGATACAAAACTTTGGTTGGAATGCGACATTTTTTTCAATAATTCCGGTTGCAATTGCATTGCTTGTGATAATTGCACGTTTTATACACGTTGACGAATCACACTTGTTAGCAAATACCGGACAAGACAAAGCAAATGCAAAAAACAAGATAGATGTACAAGGCGCAATAACCTTGACAGTTTCCATTAGTGCATTTTTGATGGCACTTACAATGGTGGAAAATGGTGATGATGCAAACACATTTTCTGTACTTGGTCTTGCAATAATTGGAATTGTCTATATGATATTATTTGCAATTATAGAAAAAAGATCAAGCTCGCCGCTTGTCAGCATGAAAGTACTTGCAAACAAAATAATTCTACCGTCAAATATTCTGATAATGATTGTAGGGCTGTCCATGTTTATGGTATTTCAGACAATTCCGGTGCTTGTCCGTAGTCCTTCACCGTTGGGATTTGGAGAGGACCCATTAACGACAAGTAATGTCCAGTTACCGTTTGCACTAGTCTTGTTGATATTTGGACCTACATCAGGTTTTATCATTGCAAAACTTGGTTCAACAAAACCGATTATTGTTGGAAGCATAATCAGTACAATTGGGTTTGCAGATCTATACCTAAATCATTCTACTGAACTGCTAGTTTCTGTCAACTTGGCAATTTTATCAACTGGATTGTCGTTAACAAATGTTGGTGCGATGAACGTGATAATGCTGTCTACTCCAAAACAAGACATTGGAGTGTCACTTGGAATGAGTACTCTGATAAGAATAGTTGGTGCATCAATTGGCCCTGCAATGGCTGCAATGTATATGCAAACTCATAAGACATCTCTTCCTGGAGTTGTAGGAGCGTTTCCTACTGCAGATTCATACAATCTCATATTTCTTACCGCTACTCTGATATCATGTGCATCAATAGGCCTTGCACTTGTCTTAAGGCGGCAACTTGGAAAAACTCCTGTTACAAACTAACTAAATGCTAGTAATGAAACACTGTATCGCCAATGGTCTTTTTCCAGTCTGCTCGTATTCCTGGCTTGCCCTTGAGTTTTTCCACATAGTTAAAAGCAGATAATCCTGCAGTTGCGCCTCCGGAACACGCTGCTACAATCTGCTTGTATGGAATACTTGATGCATCACCTGCTGCAAATATTGCTGGATGTGATGTCTTGCCTTCTATGGTTGTCTCAATCTCGCTTTTGGTATTTATTTTTACCAAATGTTTTATGAATTCGAGATTTATCTTTGAGCCCATCTCTATGAAAAGCCCATCCACATTGACAACTTTTTCTTGTCCTGAATTGTCTACAATGGTAATTGATTGTAGATTGTTTGTACCGGTGAGTGTCTTGACTGAAGACTGGGGAATGAGCTCAATGTTTTCTTTCTTTTCAATTGCAGAGATCATCTCCTTGTCTCCACCTAATGTACCGCCTTTGTAAATCAAATAAATTTTTGATGCCATTCTTGAAAGCAATATGCCTGACTCTAAAAGATATGCCCCAACACCAATTACTGCAGTTGTTCTGCCTTGGTAAAATGGGGCATCACATTTTGTACAATAGTGAACTCCTTTGTTTACAAAATTGGATTCATTTTCAACTCCCAAGTTATTTGGTACTTTTCCGGGTGCAACCACCAATGCTTTTGTCTTGTATTCAGCTCGTAATGTCTTGACCGTCAATCCTGCTTCTGTTTCATCCACTCTTTCTACTGTATCGTATGACATTTCTCCTCCAAACATCAGAAACTGGTTTTCAAGTGTCTTTGCAAGCAATGGCCCACTTGACATTATTGTACCTGGATAATTCTCAAGTTTTGGAATTAAGTTTAGTTGTCCCCCCAGATCTTTTGAAATCAATAAACATGAAACCTTTTGTCTTGCTACAAATATTCCTGCAGAAAGTCCAGCAGGTCCTCCTCCGATTATGATTACTTCGTACTCTTGGACCATCTGGATTAGTTTACAGCAATAAGTGAGGTGATGTTGTTTATTCCGTCGATTTGGTGTAAATCTACATCAATTGCTGTTTTGATGTCTTGCATGTTGTTTGACTCTAGAATTACCAAGATATCGTATATTCCGTAAATTGTTTTTACTGCTTTTGCTATTGGAATTTTTTTTGCTGCCTCGATTATGTTTTGTTGTTGTTTATAATTGACATTTAATAAGACAAATGCCTCATTCACAGGCTTGTATAACTGTCATATCTTAAAAGGATTGTCAAAATCGGTTCTGTTAATTTATCCTGTATGACTTGAGATGTTTTTTGTACTGGTCTTGTCCTTTGAAGACTCGAGTTCTTTTTTGGTATTTTCATATTCCTCTTTTGTTCTTGCAAGTGCAATTTTGATTATTTCTAGTTCTTTTTTGGCAGCTTCATATTTTGCATTTATTGCTGCTGCAACTGCTCCTGCCGCCTCTACAATTTTTTTAGTATCACTACTTCTTCCTACTGTCGCAAGCTCTGTTTCAATAAACTCTAGTTCTTTTTTGGATAGTGCGATCTCTTTTTTCTTGATTTCATGTTGAGCCCTTAAGGATTCTATTTCTCTTTCTTCATTTTCTCTTGAAGATGTTATTTTGTCTAGATCTTCTCGTGCTGTATTGATGCTGGCTCTAATCGATTCAAGCTCTGTCATTGCAGATTCTTTTTCATAGTTTATTCTTGATAGTTCTTCTTTTACATCATTTGTCTGTCGTCTTATCTGATCTACTTCTGACTTGGAGTATTGCGACTTGATAAGTTCTAGTTCTTCTTTTGCTGATTTTATCTGACTATGTATAGTCTCTCGTTCTGATCTTATTGATTGGATCTCCTCTCTTTCAGATTCTACATCTTTGTGGATTGTGCTTGCTTCCAATGTTATTGCACCAAGTTCGGTCTTTGTTTTTTCTAATTCATGAGCATATGATTCTAGCATTATTGCAGTATCTTGAATCTCTTTTTTTAGGTCTACAATTTCTTCATTTGATGTATTGTCTTGTTTTGAGGGTGTCACAACTTCGTCTTGTTTTACATCTTCTGGTGATTCCCTTTTTGCACGCCCAAAGAGTCCCATGAAAATAACTCTGGTGCAAGGTAAGAAAAGTATTCCTTTTGGTACTTGTTAAGTCCGTTTTTTCAAAAATGCAAGGTAAAAGCCTATTCCGCCCAAGACAAAACCCAATGTAATGAGTGCAAGACCGCCAATCAGGTCTTTTGTATAATATCTTGGGGCAAAAAAGAAGATGAGTATTCCAATTGCAATCAGTATTACCCCGCTACTCTTTGGTCTGTTGTGTTCACTGTGTGCCATGTCTTATAGGTACTCTGAGATTGAGGATGCTATCTTCTTTCTGCCAATATCAATTATCAATGGTCCAATCTTTGGGCCTCTGTCTGATGCTAGTATGATTTGATATAGCAACTTGAATAGATCTTTTGGTTGCATTCCCTTGTCTTTTGCAATCTGGTAAATTGTATTCTGTAGATCTACAGGTTCTGTATCTGATGATAGAATGTTTACAAGGTGTGCAAGAACTTGTTTTGAAATATCATCTAGATTTACCTCAACTTTTGTTGGTGTATCATAATCATCTGCATAGTTTCCAGCAAGTGAAATTAGTTCCTCGATTTCCAGGCTTGATTCTTTTATTGTACCATATTCTAATAGTTTTTTTGTAACAAGCTGGATTCTATTCTCTCTGAATATTCTGCAGAGTTGAATCAGTAATCGATAGTTGACATATGGTGTCTGAGCCTTTGGTGGATTTAGCAAGTTGACATACTCATAGAGTCCCTTTGATCTTACTACCTTGGTTTCATTGTCAAGTTTTATCTTTCCAAAATAAATATTCTCAAGTTCATTGTATTCATCCATGAGAGCAGGTATGTCATCAATGCCAACTTCACGTGCACCTGTAATTCTCTTATACAGCAAAAGAAGAATTGTTTTTGGTGTCCCATATCGTAGCCAGGCTTGTGATGTCAAAACATTTCCAAGTGATTTTGATATCTTTTTTCCGCCCTTGTCAAGAAACATTTCATATTTTACATGTGTTGGTGCTGGGAAATTTAGTATCTCTTCAGCAACCCAGTCATTTACCTTGACTGAGTCCATGATGTCTTTACCATAAGCTTCAAACCTGATGTCAAATGCGCTCCATCTTGCTGCAAACTCTACTTTCCATGGAAGTTTGCCTAAATCTTTTGTTATGTCTGCTATTCCATCATGACCACAACCCTTCAGTGGTTTTGAACCAATTGTTGTATCAGCACATTTGTACTTGATCTTCTTTTCATCTGTCAAGTATTCGTATGATATCGCAGTATACAATTTTCCACAGTTTGCACATACTGGAAAATATGGTAATGCTTCTTGATATTTTTCCTGCCCTACCATTTCTGCAATTTTTTCGCCAATTTTTTTACTGTTTGTTAAAATTGTGTGAATCTGATCCTTGAGTAATCCGTTTCGATACGTATCCACTCCCCGTTGAAACTTGTACTTTATTCCAAGCCTGTCAAGACCATCCAGAAGAATACTACTCATGTGCAGGCCATACGAGTCATGGCACCCAAATGGGTCTGGAATAAATGAAACTGGTTTTCCAATGTGCTCCTTTAGCGTTTCAGGTAAACCTTCTGGAATCTTGCGAAGACCATCTAGGTCATCTGAATATGCAATCAATTCTGACTTGAATCCAAAATTTTCTAGTGCCATCTTTACTCCATATGCTCTTACTGCATCACCCAAGCTTCCAATGTGGGGTATTCCGGATGCACCAAGGCCACTTTCAACTCTGATTAAATCTGTCTTTCTTCCAAGTGCCTTTTCTCTTTGCAATAATTCATCTGCGAGCTTGTCAATCCAGGTGCCTCTGCCGATTATCTGTTGCCCTTCTTCCATTATTTCAAATCCTTTGACATGTATGGTCCAAGTGGGGTATAACCAAGTTTTCTATAATATTCTCTTGTACCAACGGCACTTATTACAAGCAACCTCTTTGAATCAAATTCTTCTACTGAAACTTTTTCTGCCTCACTCATCAAGTTCTTGCCTAATCCTAGATGTTGTATACTATCTTGTTCTCTTTCTCCCAGTTTTAATGACTTACCATAAACGTGGAGCTCTCTTACTATGCATGTGTTTGAAGTAACTTCACTTCTGTGCGCCGTAGCACTTGGTTTTCTTAATCTTAAAAATCCAAATATTTTATCACGCGAATCGTCATATGACAAGAAGACTTCAGTTCCACCAGATGAATCATAATTCTCTCTGTGCATCTTTATGTCGTCAATGTTTATTGTATTATCTGATAATCCTGCCTCTCTACACCTGATACACTTGCATGAAATGTTTTGTTTTTTCAGGTTCTGCTGTACAATCTGGCGAAGATTTCCAAGTTTTGGTCCTGCAATTATCTGATCTGATGATATCTCTCTTTGAACTCTCATTATTCTTGCCCATCTTGGAATTATTTTCTTAATTTCTGTAAGGACTCGAACCATTTCATCGTCAGAGTACGGGGTAAAGTGTCCTTCTTTGTATGTTGTATACAGCGGAGTGTCTTCTAGCACAAGTGTTGGATAAATCTTTAGCATGTCTGGTCTTAACTGGGGATCGGAAAACAGCTTCTTAAAGTCAGAAATATCTTCTTCTGGGGTCATTGATGGAAGTCCCGGCATCATGTGTGCCACAATTTTGTATCCAGCATCCTTTGATATCTCAAATGATTCTATGACATCTTGGTATGTATGACCTCTGTTTACAATCTCGTATACTTTTTCATGTAAGCTCTGTACTCCAATCTCAACTCGTGTCACACCATATTCTAACATCCAATCCACATGTTCTTTTTTGCAATAGTCTGGTTTTGTCTCTATTGTAAATCCGACATTTCTAAAATTTGTCTTTTCGTTATTTTTCTTGGCTGATTCTAAATCTTGAGAGTCAAATCCGTTTAATGCGTCATAACATGATTTTATAAAATCAATCTGGTATGTGCGCGGCATGAAAAGAAATGTTCCACCTACTATGACAAGTTCTAGTTTTGTACTGTCATGACCATATGCAATCAGATGTTCAAGTTTATCCAGAATCTGTTTTTTTGGATCATAGCTGTTTACAATTGCATTCTGTGTGGAAGGTTCTCTTCCTGTGTAACTATTTGGAGAGTTGTATTCAATTCCTCCTGGACAATAACTACACCTCCCATGTGGACAAGCGTAAGGTTTTGGCATTAGTGCAATTACAGCAACACCAGATGCAGTCTTGACAGGTTTTCTTACAAGTGCTTTTTGTAGTCTGATATACTCTTGACCTGTAACTGATGCAAGTATCTCATAATTTCTTGGAATTCTTTCTAGGGAGTATTTTGTACAAATACGCTTGACTTCTTTTTTTACATCTTTATCCGTAGGACTTGAAATTGAAAGAAGGCTATTGCAAATCTCTTTGCATGCATCTTCAAATGTTACCTGAGCGCTTTGCACGCCTTGTCTTGACTAATTTGGGTATTAAATCCTAATCTGACGTGGTTGCAGTTTGACCTATGCTATTCTTAGCTTGTCGATGTAGACGCCTTTTTTTTCTACAATCTTGCCAATCTGTCTACTTGAGAATCTGTATTTTTTGAAGATTTGGCCTATTTTTTCTGCCTGGTCTTTTGGAGTAATTATGCAAAATCCTATTCCCATGTTAAACGTCTTGTACATCTCATCTTTTTCTACTCCACAGTCCTCAATTGCCTGAAATATTGGAGGTGTATCAGGTAAATTATCCAAAACAAATCCTGTCTTTTTCAGCCTTAAAAGTTTGGTAAATGCACCGCCTGTTATGTGTGCCAGTCCATGTATGTTACACTCTTTGATTGCCTGTAGTACTGGTCTGACATAGATCTCAGTCGGTGCAAGAAGTACGTCTCCTAAAACTCCGACGCTCTTGATTTTTTCCCGTATGGAATATTTTGAAAGAAGGGCCTTGCGCGCAAGTGAATATCCGTTAGAGTGTAATCCACTACTGTTTATTCCGATTATGATATCGCCTGTCTTTATCTTGTCTCCAAGAATCATCTCTTTTTTGTTTAAAATTCCAACAACCATTCCTGCAAGATCAAAAGAAAAGTTTTTTCCTGCTATCAGGTCTGGAAGTATTGCAGTCTCTCCTCCCACTATTGGGACTTGTGCCACTGTTGCACCTTTTACTAGTCCACGAACTATCTGGTTGAATATTTTTTGGTCATTTTTGTTTGCCGCGATATAGTCCACAAAAGATATGGGAACTGCACCTGTGCATATTATGTCATTTACATTCATTGCAACACAGTCTATCCCGACAGTATCATATTTTTTCATCATCTGTGCAATCATTACCTTGGTTCCAACTCCGTCTGTATGGGTTGCAAGTAGTGTACCTCCTGGTATTTCTACAATTCCTGCATAATGGCCAAATCCTGACATTGTCTTTGCTTTTTTTTGCAGTCTGTGTGTTGAGGCAATAAGATTTCCAATGCTCTCTTGGCTTTGCTTAATCTTTTTTATGTCAATACCTGTATCCTTGTATGTGATTGTCACTGAATCTGCTCTAATTGATTGGAATAAAAGAATTATGTAATTAATTGCTCTTTTGCATGAACAGATCAAGCATCGTTCTTCCCTTGTCTGTTATGGAATAGACCATGTTTGCACCTCTTGGCTCTTTTTGCACAAAGCTGTATGATACACATAGGTGCAGGTAGTTCAGAAAAGATCTCTTCATCCGTATGTTTGATTTTACATATAGATCTGAAAATGTCATGGGGTTACCCCTTAGTTGGTAGAGAAGCTTCAGAATAGATATTGTACTAAAGTCTCTTGCTCGCGTCTTGACTGCATCTAAGACCTGCTCGTCTCGTTTTATGATGAAATCTGCAAAGTGATCTGCTACCTCGACTGATATGTATGTCATTCTTGTCTTCATGTTACGGTATTGGTACCGTAAGATACCTTATTAATTCTAGCTAGGTGAAATTTTTGAGCTTGGCGCTAGCTTTTTTGGACAAATACAATTTGTTTTTATTCTAGACGCATCAAGTTTCTGCATGCACAGCGCGTTTGTCTTGATGAATGCAGAACTAGGAAAAGAACTCAACATTGTAAATGAGATAAAAAAAATTCCACATGTAAAAGAAGTGTACCCTGTGTATGGGGTATATGATGTGCTGATGGTACTAGAATCTGATTCTATGGAATCACTAAGAGAGGCAATAACAACTCAGGTAAGAAAACTGGACGGAATAAAATCAACTCTTACCATGATTATAGTAAAAGACTAATCCGATCTACAACTGTATATCATATGAAAATTATGTCATCGCCACAAATAATAGCACAAGATTCGGAGAAATAGCGAATTGGCAGATAACATACTCTTTCTGCTCGGTTGGCTTGGTGAGCTTATCTTTGCAAGTTGGTTGCTGTCTGATGGGGCAGAGCATCTGGCAGAAAGATGGGGCGGAAGATTTGTGGGAAGGACATTACTTAGTATTGCGACAACATTGCCTGAGATAGGAATTGTTGTTGCTGCTGCAAAGGATGGTTCGTATGGTACTGCAATTGGTTCTGCACTTGGAAGTAATTTATTCATGATGACTTTTGGGCTTGCAATAATGTTGATAATTGCAACCACTAGACTCTCAAAGGCTCCACAAAAGTTTGTTGGCGTAAAAGAATTTGGACTGGACAAAATTTTTCTTGTAATAACAGCTGTTGTGGGTGCTATGCTGTTCATTGATGGTTATGATATAACTGACGGAATAATATTCACGAGTCTGTTTGCCGTATATCTTGCATTTGCGTTTAGGGAGATGAAAAAAGAAAAGAAAACGGTGCCTCTTGAAAAAGATCTACATGCTGAGGCACAAGCCAAACCAAAAAAGCACTTTGCAAGATCCATGATTCTTTTCATTGCAGGCACTATTGGCATATTTGTAGGAGCAGAACCCTTCGTGCATGCCCTTGAAGGTGTATCAGTTGACCTTGGGGTCTCTGTGGTAGTTCTTGCAGTTGTAGTAAGTCCAATCGCAGGTGAAATGCCTGAAAAGATATCCATGATACTTCTTGCCAGAAAGGGTGCAAATGGGGCATCCATTGCAGTTGCAAATGTGCTTGGCTCAAAGATACTAAATAATACTTTACTTCTTTCTGTTGCAGTATTTGCTGCAATGAGCTACCGAGGTCTTACTACAAAGATACCAAACACACCACTACTAGAAAACCAGATGATACTTGTTACAGTGATCACAATTGTTGCCCTTATTCCAATGTTCAAAAATAAACTAGGACTAAAATCTGGTGTGATGTTGCTTGTACTGTATGCCGCAGGAATTGGGATGCAGTTTGTCTTGCCTACTCTCTAGAGCGGGGTTACTCTTATGTTATTCACTCTGACAGTTGGTGTTATTGATGGAAGTGAGCTCCACTGGAGAATATTTTTTGAATCATTTCCGACTGCTGATATGTTTTCTAACAATGTCTTGAGGTTGTGAACTATTCTAACAGACCTTCCTGGACTTGTCTTACCATTTTCAATTATTTTTATTCCACTTCGTGCGGTACAGGAAAAATCCCCGCGTTCTGGATTTACTGGATAAGTGTACCAAAGCCTACCAATTAGCAATCCTTTTTTTGTATCTTTTATGATGTCGTCTTTTGTAAAATCGCCGTTTGAAACTTTAAGGTTGTGTGGCAACGCAATGGGGATTGGATTAGCCTGTCTTCCCATTGGAGAGCCAGGTCTTGCCGCATTTGCACTGGAACTTGTTTCGTTCTTGAATGCTTCAAAAGAATCTGAGAACAAGCCTGAAAGAATTCCTGATCTTATTAGATCCTGTGTCTGTGTTGGATTTCCTTCATCGTCAAATGGTTTACTACCAATACCGTCAGGACTATGAGGATCATCTTTTAGAGTAAAACTCTCACTTGAAATCTTGTCTCCTAATTTACCTGTAAAACAACTTCGTTTTTCAGAATATGTCTTTAGACTAAAGTTTGAAGAAAAGACAAATGCCAACAATTCTCCAAATGCATATGGTTCAAAAATTATTTCATATTCGTCTGGTTCTATTTTTTTTGGGTCAATTGAGCTTGTACACATTTCTTTAGAATCACTACCGACTCTTTGAGAAGAAAAACTGTCTAGTGTTCTTGTACAGATTGAACCAATGCCGCTGACAGGAGTATCTCCAGTTTGTGAGTCTGTATTTATCGTTCCAGAGATAAATGTAGAATTATCTGAACAGTCAACTCCATTGGTGTTCATCACATGAAATTTTTCTGAAACTATATTTAGTGAACCTGAGATGCGGATGATGTCTTTGTGCAGTGCAGAGTTTATCATTTCATTTGCAATATCTGAAGCAGATGTTCCTGACATGTTTTCAAGTCGCAAATCATGTGTCTTGTTTATTGTTGCATATCTTGAGGGAAATGGAAGGGTTTTCCAAAAATTCTTTGGAACTGTATAGGATGCAGTCTCCAAAACTTTTTCCAAGAGGTTTTTTTCATTGCTTGGTGCACTTCCAGAGATTATCTTTTTTTTATCAATAACGCGTACTGCCACAGACTCTTCTTGGTTCTGCTTTACCTCTGCAATCTCTGAATCTGTTATTCTTA
>Ga0207073_1024_pt1 | contig 38121 bp, 43 predicted proteins | sample Alteio_BWMinHeat_65_FD_153575 | JGI IMG/M metagenome (GOLD analysis project Ga0207073, IMG submission 153575) | Enriched cells from forest soil in Barre Woods Harvard Forest LTER site, Petersham, Massachusetts, United States -... | ecosystem: Environmental > Terrestrial > Soil > Temperate forest >...
AAATAATGCGCAAGCGATACCACCAGCAAACCAAGCAACATGCTCGCAAAACCGATAATACGTAAAGTGGTTTCATGCTGGGTACTAACGACTTGCATGAGCCCACGAAAACGCTCGGGTGATAAAAACGGTAAAATGCCTTCAAAAACAAACAATAATCCAAAGGCGGATAAAAGTGTTAACCAATCCACGTGGCACCCCATATTGAAAACCAGAACGACGAGATTATAGTATGAGATGACAGCAAATCAAACCACCTAAATCCTCATCTTCAACATCGCTGCCAATTCGTTTGGATTCATAAAAATAGTTAAGTGAAAATGGCCTGCCTCATCAATCGATTCAGTCAGGACGGCTTGTCGCTCATAAAACAATGCGCGTAATTTACCTTCTTTGGGCAATAAGATGAGCTCACGCATCACTCTATCCTGATGCAATGATTTACTGATTGCTTGCAGAAGCTTGTCTATGCCCAATCCCGTACCAGCTGACATATAAACCCGTTTGACTTTACCCCATTCGTCATAATCGATTCGAGGCGTTACTTGTCCTATATCTTGCTGATTAAATAAGTCAATTTTATTATACACTTCAATGCAGGGCACTTGATCTGCTTGAATTAATTTGAGCACGGCCTCTACTTCTGTCTTATGGGCTTCACGTTCTTCATCATGAGCATCAATCATGTGCAACAACAAATCAGCCTCAGTCACTTCTTGCAAGGTGGCATGAAAAGCCATGACTAAATCGTGGGGCAAGTGACGAATAAAACCCACGGTATCTGCGATGATGAAAGGGCCGGTTTCTTTTGTATCAATACGCCGGAAAGTAGGGTCTAAGGTGGCAAACAATTGATTGGCCACATACACATCACTACCTGATAAGCGGTTAAATAAAGTCGATTTTCCGGCATTGGTATAACCAACCAGTGCAATGGTTGGAATAGTGGCACGGCGTCTTGCACGTCTACTTTGTTCACGTTGCGATCGCACACGCTCCAAACGTGCATGAATGGCTTTGATGCGATGACGGATAAGACGCCTATCCACTTCAAGCTGTGTCTCACCTGGCCCACCTCGCAAACCAATGCCCCCGCGCTGCCTTTCAAGGTGTGTCCACCCTCTGATCAAGCGCGTCGATAAATGCGTCAGCAAAGCCAACTCCACTTGCAACTTACCTTCAAAGGTCCTTGCACGCTGCGCAAAAATATCTAAGATCAACCCTGTTCGATCCAGTACGCGACAATGCAATAAACGTTCCAAGTTTCTTTCTTGTGCAGGCGTTAACACGTGATTAAAAATCACAAGATCAACGTTAAACGCCTTCACTAATTGAGCAAGTTCTTCAGCTTTACCGGTGCCCACAAAGTATTTGACATCTGGCTTATCACGAGTAGCCGTGACCACTTCAGCGACATAAGCGCCTGCTGACAAGGCCAATTCTTTGAACTCATTTAAGTCTTCTGCCATGTTATCAGCATGAAAATACACATGAACGAGAATGACACGTTCATGGTCAGTCGCACGATCGCTCATATCACCTCTAAGCGTTTACTTCAGAGCAAGCAGCATTATTCTTCTGAAATGGGTTGCTTATTATTACCATTCATTTTACCGCTCAGCTGTGTGCTTTGATAACCATTGTTAGTGTATTCAAATGGTGATGACACATTTCTCGCGGGCACAATGGTTGAGATGGCGTGTTTATACACCATTTGGCTCACTGTATTTTTAAGCAACACGACAAATTGATCAAATGATTCAATCACTCCTTGCAATTTAATGCCATTTACCAAATAAATCGACACTGGAATTTTTTCTTTACGCAGTGAATTTAAAAAAGGATCTTGTAATAATGGTCCTTTTGTCATATTTTGATTCTCCCAAATTTTTGATTTTTAATCATAAAATGAACTGTTAGCCTTCTTTGCACTGGAGAAATACCCCAGATGAAAGATTGAAAGGATATAGGATAAATTTTCATCAGGCAAGATGGAATTTACGTTCAGAGAGACAATTCAGCTCTTAGCTGCTGGCTATCAAGTTTTTCCTACAACAATTTGAGAAAAAAAGCGTTCCCAGGATGCAAAATTTGTACCATCATGTTAGCATCTGGTACAATTTCGCACCAGTGCTAGCCTATATCAATAATGAGCTGTGATCATGACTAATCCTACATTAACAAAAAAATGCGCATCTTGCGGTCTTGAAAAACCGCTGACTGCCTTTTTAATCATAGAAACCCAAATCGGCACACAATACGGTAATATTTGTTCAAGCTGTCGCAAAGCAAAAGCGCAACAAACGAAAACGACGCCCAAAGACATCGAAGAATCATCAGGCACCGTCGATCGTCACACCATTGACAACAAAGCCAAAGTCGCTATTGAGCAGGATAGTAAACAACGTCAAAAAGAAAAAGAAGCGCTCGCATTTGAAGAAGAAACAGATGAAAAAGAAAAAATAACACTCGAATTAGAAAAAGAAACGGCATTTCATGAAGAAAAAAAGCATAAAAAAGATTTATTTGACTCCCTACTTTCCAAAACAAAGCCCAAAATTCAAGAGAGATTCATTCAAAGAAAAGTAGAAGAACATACTAAGCAGCAAGACATTCAACAACAAGAAGTGCAAAAACAAGAAGTACAAAAACAAGAAACACAGCGCCAAGAACATGAACGCACCCAAAAAGAAGTGAATGAATTAAACTTCACCAACCCGCTTACCGGCCCTACCGATCGATTAAAACATCAAAGCATCATCTTCAGACAATTTTTAGCAACGGTGGGTGAAGGCTCCGCCATTGCTAAAAACCTCATGCAATTACAAGATAAACAAACTAAGGCGGGCAAAATTGCAACAAGTGAACCGACTGTTGAAGATTTGACAAAGCACTTGGGTGGCCCATCTACTACTCGGAAAAAATAAATAGCCTTGAATGAGAAAGGTTAAGTATTTTTCGAACTACTGATAAATTCGCCATCCTGAGTCACGCGATACTCATTATCGCCGTGCGTAAAAGTCAAAATTTTATCGCGCTTTAATGAGCCTTCCTTCACTTTTACAAGTGCATTACCCATGGCATCTTTCGATAATTTATTGTCAATCACATCGGATTTTTTAACAATAACGCTTAAATACCCGTGCTGCAATTTATTCGAACGACTGCGAATCAGCGCATCAACTTGGGATTTTTCTAAATAGATTGGACGATTAATACTGTATTCATACAACACACTTTCATGAACCATTTTACGCCATGAAGCAAGCGAAATACCTTGTGAGTTAAATAAATAAACGTGAACAAGTAGCTCATCAGGCAAGATCACCAATTCTTTTTCTGCTGCAAGCGCTGTGATTTTTATTTCTTCTTCGACATAAGAAAGCAACGAAGTTAATTTTTCGCGGATAAAACGAAACTTATCGCCAATCCCATACTGATCACGTAATGCTTGGTCTTTCGCGATTGCATCGCGGATAAGCTGCATTAACTTTTGTTTTACTTCTTGCTCATTTTTGTGCATTGCTTAATGATATACTCTATTTTAATAACAAATCACTCTCTTTTGCATAAGCCCGTAGTTGATCAGATATTTCAAATAAATACTGTACTGTGGTATTAGATGAGGTTGTAGTGAGTTCTGCAGGTGCAACACCTTGCAAGCCGTTTCCCAAACCTTGCGCTTGTTTCGCAATGTCAACTAAACGGTCATGAACTGTTGCAACCACAACTGGCACATTACTCATAAGATCATAGCCTGCTTTCGTTACTATATTAAGCATAGCATAACCTCAATAAAAAATATTAAGTTTCAGCGAGTTGTTTTAACAGATATTCGCGCCTTTGTAGATAAGCATCACGCACAAATACATACTGATCAACCGCTGCTTCTTCCATAACAGTTTGATAGTTCAATAGTTGTACTCGTTTATCGATCACGCTTAAAAGATATAAGCCATCTCGCACCGTCTCATCGCGAATATATGGATAAATCGAAAACCCGTAATAATCAACAGGAATACCGATGCCATCGCGTATGGTCATCGCGCCAAAAAAAGGCAATACCAAATAAGCTGAATTTTTATATCCCCAGCGTGCTAAGGTCAGGCCAAAATCGTTCGATTGTTGTTTAAGTTGCATGCGTGATGCAACATCAAACAACCCGCCAATACCGATTGTGGTATTAATCGCGAATCGTGTCACATCGCTCATGGTTTGTTTGGGTCGCAGTTGCAACACGTCATTTGCAATAATGGGCAATTGATTAATGTTGAGAAAGAAATTATGTATGCCTAAGTTTAATGGTTTCGGCATAATTTTATTGTAAAGTTCAGCAATCGGTTTTAACACAGCGCGATCGAAATGATAATTGAAGCGAAACATTTCGCGATTGAATGGTTCGAAAGGATCATTTACCTTCTGCACAGTGGCCACTTGCGCTCCTGTTGGAAGGTCTGCTGCCATTGTATTTGCAGCTTCTGCTTCCCCTTCTGCAAAGGCTGTCATGCTAGGTAACAAACAGCAGAGGAAAAAACAAATGAGTATTTTAAAACGCATCCATTGTGTATGTTTCATATCAATGCCTTTCATTCAGGTTTAGTAAAGGCCATAGTGTAACCAACTCTCTTAGAAAGCGAAAGCCAATATGCTTTGCTACCATACAAAAAATTGATAAACTAACTGCCTTTAAATGAATAAAGCTAAAACAAAATGCCCGTAAAACCATTGAAACCCATCGTTCTCATCATTCTTGATGGTTTTGGCTATCGTGAAGACAAAGAAGCCAATGCAATCGCTGCCGCAAATACCCCCTGCTTAGATAAACTATGGGCCAATTATCCACATACGGTCATTTCAGGCTCAGGTCGATGCGTTGGCCTTCCACACGGTCAAATGGGTAACTCAGAAGTCGGACACATGAACATGGGCGCAGGCCGCATCGTTTATCAAGATTTAACACGCATTGATCTTGCCATCGATAATGGTGAATTTTTCAAAAATGAGGTGTTATTGCATGCTTTTCATACTGCAAAAGCAAACAACAAACCCATACATGTTTTAGGTTTATTGTCTCCTGGTGGTGTGCACAGTCATGAACATCATTTTTATGCGCTACTCAAATTGGCAGCACAATTACAGTATCAGGATTTAATTTTTCATTGTTTTCTAGACGGTAGAGACACGCCTCCAAAAAGCGCCATGACATCATTGGATGCATTACAACTGCAGTGTCTGCATACGCGATCGGGCAAAATTGCCACCATTCTGGGCCGTTTTTATGCCATGGATAGAGACAAGCGTTATGAGCGCACAGAAAAATGCTACGATTTATTAACGGGCACAGATAGACCATACACTGCACACACCCCTCATGAAGCGCTCAATCTTGCTTACGCTCGCGCTGAAACAGATGAATTTGTCAGCCCGACCAGCATTCATCAAGAACATGAATCACCACACGTGATTCAAGATGGTGATATTGTCCTCTTCATGAATTTTCGTGCTGACCGAACACGACAATTAACTGATGCTTTTATTTCGCCTGATTTTGTAGGATTTGATAGAAAAAAGTACTTTCCCAATATTAAATTCTATACCTTGACCAATTATGATATACGATTTAATGTTCAGGTGATTTTTAAACCGGAGAAATTATCGCATTTATTTGGTGAATACATCAGTTCATTACAGTTAAAGCAATTACGTATTGCAGAAACTGAGAAGTATGCCCACGTGACTTTCTTTTTTAATGGTGGCACAGAAGCACCCAACCCGCTTGAAGATCGCATTTTGATTCCATCTCCCAAGGTCGCCACTTATGATTTGCAACCGGAAATGAGTGCCCTGCCCCTAACAGAAGAACTGGTTAAAGCCATGGCATCACAGCAATATGCTGTGATCATTTGTAATTACGCCAATCCTGATATGCTTGGGCATACCGGTAATTTTTCAGCCACAGTCAGCGCCATTAAAACAGTTGACCATTGTTTAGATCAAATTGTTAATTGTGCAAATAAATCAGGCTATGAAATCATTATCACGGCTGATCATGGTAATGCTGAACGCATGTTCGACCCCTCAACCAATCAACCTCACACTGCCCACACCACAGACCCAGTACCCTTCATTTATGTGGGAAGACCTGCAAAAATTGTTGATTTTCATGGCAAATTATCTGATATTGCGCCAACGATGCTCTATCTAATGGGTTTACCTATCCCAAAAGAAATGACTGGCCACCCCCTTTTGGCGATATGATGCTATACTAAGAAAAGATAAGAAATTAGGGAGTTGGCGTATGCGTCTCTCATCTTTTCTAAAGTCACTTGCTCTTTTAACGTGTTGGATGATGATGGTCAGCGGCACACCGAGTAGTGTTGCCCTTGCATCTTTGCCGCCGACGAAAGTCGTTGCCGATCATCCTTTGCGCAGCATGCCAGAGAAGAAAAGCATTGCTGCACCCACCATACCAGCACCCCCTAAAGAAGCAGTCAGCGAAGAAGACATCAATCGCTTTACCAATTCCATCATTCTCATTAAAGATTTTTATGTGCAAACCACTCCCGATAAAGCCTTATTGAATGATGCCATTCGCGGCATGGTCAGCGGGCTTGATCCACATTCTGAATTTTTAGACAGCGCTGCGTATAAGACCTTGCTCATGACAACGAGCGGCGAATTTGCTGGCATTGGTATTGAAGTGATGCCTGAATACGGTATTTTAAAAGTCGTCTCCCCAATGGATGATTCACCGGCTGCAAAAGCGGGCGTTAAAGCGGGCGATTATATTGTTTCCATCAATGGCAAACTGGTCAGTGAAATGAGTTTACAAGATGCCGTTGAAAAAATGCGTGGCCCAAAAGGTTCTCAAGTGATCATCACCATGCTTAGAAAAGGTGAAAAAGTTCCACTTAATTTTAAATTAACACGTGAAATTATTCACGTTGCAAGCGTTAAAAGTAAATTGCTCGATGATCATTTCGGCTATATTCGCATCAGCCAATTTCAAGAGCCGACAGCAAACTTAATGCGTGATGCCATATTAAGTTTAAAAGCACAAGCCAATGGCACGTTAAATGGCATCATTTTAGACTTGCGCAATAACCCAGGGGGGTTATTGGATTCAGCCGTCAGTATTGTGAATACATTTCTCGATAGCAAAAAACTTGCCAATAAATACAATGATACGATTGTTTATACTGAAGGTCGCTTACCAGAAGCACAATACAAAGCCAAAGCAACGGGAACTGACATCTTAAATGGTGCGCCGATTGTGGTATTAGTGAATGGTGGCTCTGCATCTGCTTCTGAAATTGTGGCTGGTGCATTACAAGATTATGGACGTGCCATTATTGCAGGCACGACAAGTTTTGGTAAAGGTTCTGTGCAAACAGTCATTCCACTCGATAAAACGCATGCGCTTAAACTGACCACTGCGCTATATCACACACCATCTGGACGCACCATACAAAATGTGGGCATTGAACCCGATGTGTATGTCGATGAAATGCAAGTCAGCAAGACACAGGGCCTTGAAGATTTATCCATGGTGCAACCGATTAAAGAATATCAACTCAAGAACCATTTGATCATTAAAACTAAAAATAATCCTGCGACAACTGTAACGACAACTGCAACGACACCTGCAACCGATATTGATCCAAACAAGCGATTGAATGCATTAGATAGAGGCAATCTCGCTCTCGCCCAACAAGATTTTCAATTGTTTGAAGCATTGAAGATTTTAAAGACCTTGTATTTGGTTGAGCATCGCTAGTCTTAGAGCTGCGCTTATATTATTTTTTCAAGTAAAGCGCAGGAGGCCGGAGGACGACGAGCCATTGAAAAAATAATATAAGCGCAGCTCTAAGACTACCTTATCTGAGATACATCACCGCATCAATTTCAATCGACACCCCTTTTGGCAATGCAGCGACTTGAATAGTTGAACGGACTGGATAGGGTTCATGAAAGTATTCCATCATCACTTCATTTAATGCGACAAAATCATTCAGATCAGTTAAATAAATGGTGAGTTTAACGATATGCGACAATGATCCCAAAGATGCCTCACACACCGCTTTTAAATTAGAAAAAACGCGATTTGCAGCCGTTTTAAAATCAGCTGCATCAATTTGCATGGTCTCTGGATGCAATGGAATTTGCCCAGATATATAGACTGTATCGCCTGCACGAATGGCTTGTGAATAAGGCCCAATGGCTTTTGGGGCAGCAAGAGTTTGAATAGCTTGAATCGTCATCGTATTATCTCATAAAAAAAACCGCGTTCCGAATGACACTGGAAAACGCGGTTACACAAGGTCACACATTTAATAAAGCAATCTTATTTAATCTCTTTCTTACCACTGCAGCAAGAGCAAGGACACGTGCACGTATTATCACATGATTTCTTGCACATCTTGCCACAAATCATACGGCAGATATCATAAAATAAAGCAACGAAAAAGCCAACAAATGCGCCTTTCAAAAAGATATAAAGATAAATTTGCCATCCTGGAAGGTTTTCCATGCCTGGCATCATGTGTTGCATATAGGCAGATGACGTTTCACCCATGGCGCTGGCACCCCACATCATCATGACCCAAAAACACAACATCGCTGTCAAACCAACAGCAATTGCAAGCGACACAGGACACAACTTGGAACAACTTTTACACATTGACATATTAAACTTCTCCCTGTATTTGGTTTCTACAATACAAGTATAAGCGATTTTCATAAAATTGCATTAGCGGGTTCCGACTCTGCTCTGTATGATAGAAAAATCAACTATAATTGAAGTATGATCATAATTAAGATGGGGTTTTTGGGTGAACTCATTTGAAAATTTAAAAGTAGTTATTAATCAATATCTTACTGAGAGTGAGGTCGCGCAAATTGAAAAGGCCTATCAACTTGCGGAATTTGCTCATCGTACCCAATTGCGCCAAAGCGGCGAACCCTATATTACTCATCCCGTTGCGGTAGCTGAACTCTTAGCGGACATGCGCATGGATCCTCCAACCATCATGGCAGCGATTTTACATGATGTCGTTGAAGACACCACCATTTCTCATGATGATCTTGTGGCAACAGTTGGTGAAGAAGTAGCCAAACTTGTCGATGGTGTCACAAAATTAACTCAAATTGATTATGAAAATTACGCCCATGCGCAAGCTGAGAATTTTCGCAAGATGATCATGGCAATGGCAAGCGACATACGCGTCATTCTCATCAAATTAGCTGACCGCCTACATAATATGCGTACCATTGACGCTTTACCGCTTGCTAAACGCAAACGCAAATCTCTTGAAACATTAGAAATCTTTGCACCGATTGCCAATCGTTTGGGTATGCATGCTTTTCGCGTGGAATTAGAAGACTTAGGCTTTAAAGCCTTATACCCAATGCGTTATCGCATTTTAAAAAGCGCCGTGCTAAAAGCACGCGGGAACCGAAAAGCTGTGGTGGAATTAATTAGCGAACAAATACGCACTGGCTTAAAGAAAATGAATATTGCTCACGCCAAATTATCTGGGCGAGAAAAACACGTTTATAGTATCTATAAAAAAATGCATGACAAACATTTATCATTTTCTGAAATCATGGATGTATATGGCTTTCGTATCATTGTCGATAAAGTCGATACCTGTTATCGGGTAGTCGGTGTGTTACATAGTCTTTTCAAGCCCATTATTCAACGTTTTAAAGATTATATTGCCATCCCAAAAGCAAACGGTTATCAATCATTACACACCACTTTATTTGGCCCTTATGGCGTTCCCATTGAGGTGCAAATTCGCACCGATGAAATGCATCGCACTGCTGAAAATGGCATTGCAGCCCACTGGTTGTATAAATCTGAAAAAACCTACAACGATCCAAGATCACGCACCCAGCAATGGTTACACGGCATTTTGGAAATGGATAAAAGCTCTAAAAACTCACTTGAATTCATTGAAAATGTCAAAACAGAATTATTTCCTGATGAAGTGTATGTGTTCACACCCAAAGGTAAAATCATTGAATTACCGGCAAAAGCAACGCCTGTTGATTATGCTTATGCCATTCACTCTGACATTGGTAATACTTGTGTTGCCGCCAAATTAGATAAACGTTTGCTGCCACTTTCAACACCACTGGTCAGCGGTCAACAAGTTGAAATCATCACAGCGCCCAATGCAAGGCCTAATCCTGCTTGGCTTAATTTCGTTGCAACCGGTAAAGCAAAAAGCAAAATCAAACACTTTCTCAAAAAACAACAACGCGAAGAATCCGTGCAGCTTGGTAAACGTTTAGTGGAAAAAGCATTGCATCCTTTTGCTATTCATCTTGAACAACTAAATGATGCAGTCTTACAAAGCGCCGTATTAAATATACAAGCAGGAACGCTTGCACAATTATATGAAGATGTTGGCATTGGCAATCGACCTGCGCAATTAGTTGCGCAACAAATTGCAAAAGTGGCCGATAAAACCATGAGAAAAGAGTCGCATGATCAAACACCGCCTTTACTCATTAAAGGCACGGAAGGTTTAGTCATGCGTTATGCACTGTGTTGTCGTCCTATTCCGGGCGATCCAATTGCAGGATTGATTGATGTGGGTTATGGCATCGAAGTGCATATTCTTTCCTGTCCTCACATCATTCCTTATCATGAAGATGCTGAACGTTATGTGACCTTATCATGGGAAGCACAAACGGAAGGTGATTTTTCGGTGGATTTAGAATTAGACTTAGTGAATCGACGCGGCAGTTTAGCAGCCCTTGCGTTTTCCATCTCAACCACTGATTCAAACATCGAACATATTCGTGCCCAAGAAAGCGATAAACATCATTTTAATGTGGATATTACCATTGCAGTGCGCAATCGCGCGCATTTAGCGCGCATCGTGCGGAAAATCAGAACGTGTAAAGATGTGATTCGGGTGCAAAGGCATAGGCCGAGTGTGAGTTAAAAATGAATGTTGTCTTGTATTGTGGATCTTCTTTGCTTCATGTTAACATCAGCGCTGTTGTGATCAGGCCGACTGAGCAAGCATCAGCGACTATGGTCTCAAGAAAAGAAAGTAAATAATTTAATAAACTAAATGAGGCGTGCTAAATGAAAACAAGACTTGTATTATTACCCATGAATCTAGACCCTGCCCCCTATGTCAGTGACGATACCGTGATACTGAGATTGAAACCAGAAGTACTGTCTGATAAATTCTTTTTGCAGCGCGATGCTGAAGTTCAATATTATGTTTTTGAAGTAGCAGGTTTTGAATGGCGCTGGATGCCAGACGTGAAAAAATCTGCGCTGCCATTTCCTGCCAATGATAATCCACCTGTAATCCTCAATGATCCAATATTGGCAAGTCGTATTGCCAACAAAATTGAGGCATTTAACCCCTGGCAAAGAAAAACGATATGTGCAATTGACCATCATCAGGAAAAATTTCAAAAGCATTATATGGATGGCATTATGCGAACATTCTCAGGAGAAGCTTTCAAGCATTATAATATGCAACATGGCACTGATTTTGCACAAGTTGATGTTCGATTTTATGGTTTTAATCGCTTTGGCTTGAGGGATGACATAGATACTGTTGTCCACATTGCAGCAAGTGATCCCATCATGAATAAGTTTGCGGAATTGCTTAATGCTAATAAGCAAATTTACTATACAAAAGGTGATAATTTTGTTTCATCGGGAACAGGCAATCTGTATGCCAAAGTTCAGAGTTTCGAATTTTTTGCGCCAGATGGCTGTAAATTAATGCCGGACATTTTAGAATTATTTGAGAAAGCAGCTAACTTTGCCTTGGATGATGATATCTACATTCAAGCTTCTAGCACAAAAGATGTACCTAAAATTCAATATCAACCGCAAACATCTGCTCCAAATTTAGGCGCACCCAGTTTTTAACATAATGAAGAAATAGGGTTATATATAAACCCTATTTTTACTTAATTAACAACAAAGCCCCTTTCTCCGGCGTCATGAGTGGTTGATGCAAGCGATTTTTAAATTCAGGCTGCAAAAATGGCCACAATGGTTTTGCTAAACCACCGACTAAAGCGAGTGGTAACGGTTGATCGACATCCAATTGTTTTTTTACTAATGTCAGGCTTATCTCATCAATAGCATGACACGTGCGCTCGACTAAGGTTAACGCAAGTTGATCTTGGTTGTGTGCAGCATCAAACACCAGTGGTGCTAAATGTGCGAATTTTTTCGCATCCGCATGATGAAAATGCGTAAGCAACATATCGGGCGTTGGCCACTTTTTTTGCAAGGCGAGTGTTAAATGAGAATGCTCTATGCGGCCATCGAATGCTTTAAAGAGTGCGCGCACGGCTTGCATACCAAGCTGTGCGCCGCTGCCTTCATCATCATGTGGAAAACCCCAGCCACCAACACGAGTGATTTGATCGTGCTCTTGTTGATAACCAATGATGCCCGTCCCAACGATAATAATTGCACCTGATTTTTTGCCATGCGCACCTAAACAAGCAATACGCGCATCAGATGTCACAATGAGCGAATGAAATGGATGTGAGTACTCCAGAAAAGATTCGAGTGCTGGTTCATATTCAAGGCCAGCTAAGCCAAAACTCGCGTGATATTCGACTTGTTGTTCTGGAAAAGCTTTGCCAATTTCTGCAAATCCTTCCTGCAATCCTTGTAAGATGGCTTCCCAACTGGATTTCACTGATGTGCGAATATTGGCAGCGCCACCTTCTTTACAAAACAATAAATCGCCAGATTCATTTTCAACCACGATACGAAGACGAGAACCACCACCATCGACACCAATTAATATTTTCTCCATTTTCATCTCATTATCCGTCCTATTTTCGATACTGGAATTTTAACTATCATGTCGTTATCTGGTTTTGCTTCAAAATCTTCTTGCTTTGCAAAGGCATGAGCATATATAATTTCATACGTTGTCAGCCACCCATCCCCACTCTCCGTGACATTAACGTCCACTTCACCTGCAGACTCTTTGAGCATACACGTCAACTGTAATTCATGCAAATAATGATCATATTTGCGATGTCGCGTGTAGTAATAATCCACATCAATCACAGGATCTGAAAAACCCGCGTGCAGCAATAAATCGCCTAACTCATGCATATCACAACGATTCGGCAAGATATGCTGGGAATGAGCACGCCATTCTTGCAAGGTATCAAGGCCAAAATGACTGCAAAACAATAATCCGTCAGGTTTCAAGGCGGCACGATAACGCCAAAGTAAAGGTAATACATCATGAGAATACGACAAGGCAAAATGCGCAATCACACCATCGAGCGAAGCAGGCGACAAGTTTGCTTCATTAACAAAGTTAAAGTCAGGAAAAACTGTTCGCAATGCATCTTGCAACATCTCAGTATCAATTCCTGTGCATAGGATGGTTGCATTAGGCAACTGTATTAATTGTAAGCGCTCTTTAATGCCTACCATCACTTTATGTGAAATAACGGCAGCATCTTGATAGGAGGAACACATGACGTTTTTGCAATCACTCATTCGTTATTTATCTCAAGCCTCGAGGATAAGGTGTTTCATCTGCCACGATCACTGCACGGATGCCTATCCCATCTGTCTGGAATGTAAACAGAATTTACCATTTTTATTGAAAAGTTGCGAGCAATGTGCTGCACCCTTAGAAAGCAAGGTTGATAACCGATGCGGTCATTGTTTAACCCATGTCAAATCTTATGAGAGAACAATCGCATTGTTTGACTACCAGCCACCCATTAACTCTTTCATTATTCAGTTAAAATTTGCCCAGCGTTTAGCGTTAGGTTCTTTTCTCGGTGAGTTACTGGCAACAAAGTTGATAGAGAGTTATCAGCAACAAGCGTTACCAACATGTATTCTTCCTGTACCCTTGCATGCATCACGACTGAAGGAGCGCGGCTTTAACCAAGCAGTTGTCATTGCAAAACCCATTGCCAAACAATTAAACATACCGATTGCTCATCATATCATCCATCGGATTAAAGCAACCGCGCCACAAAGCCAATTACCCAAAAACAAACGCAGACGCAATATCAAAGATGCTTTTAGGGTGCAGCTTACCTCTGATTTAGAGCACATTGCCGTCTTAGATGATGTCATCACTACAGGTGTGACGGTGCATGAATTGTGTAGTCAATTGAAAATTAATGGAATTCAGAGAATTGATGTGTGGGCGGTGGCAAAAAGAACCCTTGCATCTCATGGATGAAAGTCGCTACAGTATCCGCTCTCAATATAAGTTAGGACAAAACCGCCATGCAAGATCTGATTACCTTCATAAGCAACCATTGGATGTTGACGACAAGCATCATAGGCGTTGTATTTTTATTATTCATTGTTGAATTCTGGCGTATCAGAAAAACGCTGGGCGGCATGACACCACAAGCAGCGATTCAACTCATTAATCATGAACATGCCACCATCATTGATATTCGCGATGCCAATGCCTTCAAACAAGGCCATATTGTACATGCTCACAATATTTCACCTGAAGATGCTGTACTTGATAAAAAATTGGATAAATTCAAACAAAAACCCGTGCTCGTTGTGTGTTATGCCGGCGTTTCCTGCCAAGGTGTTGCGCAACAACTTAACAAAAAAGGGTTCAAAGCATATTCGCTACAAGGTGGTATGAAAGCGTGGTATGATGCTAAACTGCCAACAGTTAAAGAGACTCATCATGGTTGATGTCATTATTTATTCTAAAGCCAATTGTCCATTTTGTGAGATGGCAAAAACGTTGCTCGCCTCAAAAAAAGTGGCTTTTAAAGAAGTGCGTGTTGATCTCGATGACAACATACGCGATGAAATGATTCGACTCTCAGGACGTAGAACCGTCCCGCAAATCTTCATCAATGGCCAATCGATTGGTGGCTATGATGATCTTGCTACTCTAGAAAAATCCGGTAAACTCAATGCATTACTTTTTCATGATTAAATTAAGGATATAACAATGACGACAACACAAACTGATACCCAACCACATTTTGAAATTCAACGCATTTTCACCAAGGACTTGTCCTTTGAATCACCGAATACGCCAGGGACCTTTGTCGAAAAATGGAACCCAGAAGTCTCTCTGAACCTTGAAACAAAAAGTAATCGTATGAATGAGCATTTACATGAAGTCATCTTGTCGATTACTGCAACTGTGACGACTGACAAAAAAACAGCTTTCTTAATTGAAGTACAACAAGCCGGTGTTTTTTCCATTAAGAATTTCCCGGATGAACAACTTCATCATATGCTTGGCAGCTTTTGTCCGAATATTCTCTTCCCTTATGCACGTGAAGTGGTCTCCGATATGGTGGTACGTGGTGGTTTCCCACAATTGTTATTAGCACCTGTCAACTTTGATGCATTGTATGCAGAACACATGAAGCAACAACAAGGTGAAAGTTCAAGCGGCAGTAAATCTGTTAATTAATATCGCAATGAACACACCAAGAATAAAACCAATCGCCGTATTGGGAGCAGGTGCATGGGGAACAGCACTTGCTCTTCATCTTGCTCATCGTGGCGTCACCGTACGTTTATGGAGTATGGTCGCAGCTGAGATTGATGCCCTGCAAAAAGAGCGCGAAAATAAACGTTTTTTACCCGGATTCACATTCCCTGATCATATTCATGCAATTGCTGATTTAGCAGAAGTTATTGCAGATGTTGAGAATGTCATCATTGCCATTCCATCGGTTGCATTTCGACAAACACTAATTGCCCTACGCGAATTGCAAGCACCTCATCTTCGCATCATCTCCGCCACAAAAGGTTTAGAAGCAACCAGTGGTCGCTTGTTACATGAAATCATCAAAGAAGAACTAGGAACACAAACAATCGTTGCAGTGCTTTCTGGCCCATCATTTGCCAAAGAAGTGGCAAGCCACTTACCGACTTCTTTAATGTTAGCCAGCCACCATCAAGCCTTTATTCATGACATGCAAAATATCTTCACAACAAAAAACTTGCGCATCTTTCCAACAAAAGATGTTATCGGCGTTGAAGTGGGTGCCATCATTAAAAATATTGTCGCGATTGCGGTTGGCATAGCTGATGGCATGCAACTAGGCGCTAATGCGAGAAGTGCCATCATCACACAAGGCTTGCATGACATGATCACGCTTGGCAACACCTTGGGCGCACAAATTGAAACTTTAGTAGGACTTGCAGGTGCAGGTGACCTCATTTTAACGTGCACGGATGACCAATCGCGAAATCGCCGATTTGGTTTAGCATTGGGCAGTGGTAAAGCAGCGGAAGCTGCAGAACGTGAAATGGGCCATGTGGTTGAAGGGAAAAGCAACCTAGAACTGGCGCTGCATCTTGCTAAAAAACAAGACGTGAAATTGATCATTGCTGATGCAATGTCTCGATTATTAAAAGGCGAGTGCGATGCAAAAACGGCATTAGAGTTGATTCTGGATGGACACGCCTAGGAATTGTCACCTGACACTTGCATGCCTCATCGTTACTGTTATACTACTTCGCGCGTAACCCATTAATTAACCAGTTGGAGATAAAATTATGATCAGGACAGCTCTTAAAGGTTTAGCATTATTAGGTGCTCTTGCAACCACAGCGGCCTATGCTGATGTCAAAGCACCAGCCAACAAATATTCCAGTGCACCCTATACAAAAACATTCAATGCGGCACTTGTTCCTCCGACTAACATTGCTATTCTCAATTTCTCCAGCGATACAGTCTATGCAGTTGTACCAGGATTCTCGATCCCACTACTTTCAGGTAATGCCAATACCATTACTCATCCAACTTATTGGGACGATAGCTATTTAACATTGCAAGATCCATACCACACACCATTCTATAATAGATATGTTTGTCACCGCGCTATCGTCACCATCGGTGGTACGCCTGGTTATTACCGCATCGACGTTGATTCTCGTTATTGCTAGTTATTTTCATTCCGTAAATATTAAGGTAAGTTGGGTTACGCGCTTTGTGCTAACCCAACCTACACAACTGCAATACGCGTTATTCATTATTAATCATTTGGAGATAGCATAATGATCAAAACAACTCTTAAAAGTTTAACATTATTAGCAGCTCTTGCCGCCACAACAACATTTGCAGATGTCAAAGCGCCGAACAATAAATATTACAGTGCACCTTACACGAACACAGTTGATGCCACATTAATGCCTGCCACCAACATTGCGGTCCTCAATTTCTCTAATGACACAATCGATGCATCAGTGCCAGGATTAGAATTGACCTTGTTATCAGGTAACACTAATACATTTCGCAACGAAACCTATTGGGGCAATACTTTATTAACGTTACAAAATTCTTATCATATTGATCCATTCTTTAACAGATACGTATGTCACCGCGCTGTTGTCACGATTGATAGCACCATTGATAACAAACCGGGTCATTATGTTACTACCGTTTCGAATCGCTATTGTTAAGTTTTGATAAAAACAGCCATCGGCCGACTAAATAGTAGGGTGGATTAGGTGCGTTTTTTGCACCGTAATCCACCAAATTAAAAAATATCATTATTATTTTTGGTGGATTACGGCAAAAAGCGCCTAATCCACCCTACTATTTCTGCGCAACTTTCCTCAGCGCCCCTCCCACCTAATCATACATCAACTGATCCAACGGAGCAGGCTCGCCTCTTGGCGCAAATCGTATCAATTCATTCAGCATGTCCAACAGAAAAAATAATCTTAATGCATGTGGCGTGATGTCATCAAAAATCACTTTCACACCAAGCGTTGACCCTTCTGCTTCTTCAAAAGTAGCGCCAATACCATAACCCATGCACAAGGAACTGAGTTGATCTGCGCGCTTTGTAATGCCAGGCAGCAAACCTGTTGGTGAAAACACTTCTTCATTGGTAAGTGGCCTACCATTTAAACTAAAGCGTGCATTTATTGCACGCGCCAACTTTATCATACTTTGTGTCACATCAAGTGTCGTCATATCAATATTTCCATTTTGGTTGAGCGATTTTGCGTGGCCCTGCAATAAATGAACGCAGCCAACGTATAAAAACATTCACGCTAAATCCATAACGCTCGATCAATGCAAAGAAAATCGTCGCAACTAATGCGATCAAAAACGTCCAAAGGCGAATATGCAGAAAAAACGCCATCAACGGAAACGTCGCTCGATAATCAATGAAAAAAAAACGCACAGTTCGTGCTGAATCTCGCCAATGCGCCATGGTATTTCTCCTAAGTCAGTCACCCTTCACCACCATAAACACAATATATCGCAACTCATCTTGACATTCTATAACGGTCTTGTTTCAATTCTTTAAGACCTTAAAACGGAATTTCACAGACTATGCATTATAAATTTAACATCCTCATTTTAGTTGCTATCTTATTGACCAGTTGTGCGCAAAAGCAATCAAATGATAATGTTGATCAATACATGAAAACACGCGCATCACTTGCTGAAGCTTCCTATGGAGTCAGCCGCTCGATGGTTGATCTTGCAGAAATCGCACAATCTGCACATCCCATCACGCATATTGAATCGCCTCCTGATCCAGCAAGCTATGGCATGGGTGGCACGACCTCAATTGATTGGTCGGGCCCTGTTGAACCGTTATTGCGGCAAATTGCACGCTCTGCCGATTATCGCGTGCGCGTACTTGGGACAGCGCCTGCCATTCCGGTGATTATCACCATGTATGAAAAAAATGTTAAATTGGGCGATGCGTTGCGTGATGTTGGATATCAATGCGGCAGACGGGCAACAGTTGTCATTTTTCCTGAATCACGAGTCATTGAATTACGTTATGCGAAGAATTAATGGAACATAGCATGAGACAATCCTGGATTATCGTAAGCCTACTCACATTATTATTGTCTGCTTGCTTTAGTCGTGAGCAACGATTGACTACCGATACTGCAAACCGCATCCATCTTGAAGCATTATATAATACCCCAAGAGGGCCCAGCACAAAGCGCGAGACGTTAAGCCCAATGCGTGCCAGCATGTTAAAAGAAGCAGCTCTTGCTTTAGGTGCGCAAGGATCGCTTGCCTATACGTCACGATACATCAACTCACAATTGGAACAAGATAGAAAATATTTAGACACCATCTTTAATTTTAGCGGAATGATGTTGACTCATGGCGTGCTGCCACCGGTCTTAGAAGAAGGTGACTACACCTTAAACCTAGAAGACCCCAACACCATACGCGTTGCTGACCGTAGCTTTAAAATTGTACAGCCAGCCCGCTTTGCCACCACCCCACCCAATTGGCGTGAATATTTGATCGCCAATTTTAGCAACCCTGAATTACCCAGTAAATCCTTGTGGCCGCGCAACAGCGAAGAAAGCAAAATATGGAAAGAAGGAATTGATATCGGTTGGGAAAAAGGCATTGAACAAACACACGCGATCTTTCAACAAAACCTCGCGCGCTTAAAACGTGATTTCCGCGGCATGGCATTGTATCGTAAATTATTGCAACAAAATATGATCAGCCCGCCATTTGTGGCACGCACCGAATTAGGTATTACCGGAGATGGTCGCGACATGCGTGTTAATGATCAAGTATTGCGCATTGTGGAACCATCAAAATTACAAACCAGCGGGCAAAATTGGAATGCGGTAGTCGTCAAACATGGCCAATGATTATTTATTCCCCAGTGAACCGATTCGTTTATCCATTGATACATTAAATGACATCATGATTCATGCTGTTAAACTCGGCGCATCGGATATAACGTTACAAACCAATGAACCGGTCATTGCTGAAATTTATGGGCGTTTAGTGAAAATCACTAGGCGTCGCACTTCGAACACTGAGGTGGGTGACATCATCAATGCCATATATGGGCCCAATGCGACAGCATTATTATTGTCCGGCAAAGACATTGATACCCATTATGAAATTCGACCTAACCGAAGCGATCGCTATCGATTTCGTATTAATGGCACGAGCTGTCAGGTGGAAGGTCATGATGCCATTCAAATTACGGCGCGCACGATTCCAACTGACCCGCCCAAACTGGAATCGATGGATTTACCGCCTGCTATTTTAAATGCCATCACGCCTGAACAAGGCGTCGTTTATGTCACAGGTGCTACAGGTTCCGGTAAAAGTACATTACTTGCATCCATTATTCGTTCCATTGCAGAAGATCAAGACAGCAACCGAAAAGTATTAACCTATGAAGCGCCCATAGAATTTGTTTATGATAATGTTGTGAAAGCCTCAAGTGTCATCAGTCAATCGGAAATCCCGCGTCATTTGCCGAGTTTCGCTGCAGGCGTTCGAAATGCCTTAAGACGTAAACCGCGCTTGATTTTAGTTGGTGAAGCAAGAGACCCTGAAACCATAGGCGCTGTCATGGAAGCTGCTATGACAGGACACCCAGTATATACGACGTTGCATAGTAATAGTGTGGCAGAAACGGTGCGACGTTTAGTGGTGACGTTTCCCTCAGAAGAACGTCAAGGCCGCACCATCGATATCATTGAAACTGTGCGCCTCATCATCTCACAACGCTTGGTACCTACTGTTGATGGTAAACGTGTGGCATTGCGGGAATATTTGGTGTTTGATGAACATGTGCGGGATATTTTACTCGAAACGGATCTGACCCAAATTACCAATATGGTCAGAAAGTTGGTGCACGAACGCGGTAAGACGATTGCACAAGATGCGCTGGAAAAATTTGAAGCGGGCATTATTTCTGAACGGCAGTATCGTGTGACTGCGGAGCAAACGAAGAGGGAAGATGAGGGATAATCATTTTAAACTGACGAATATTATAATATCAATAATGATACTTACACTGATAAATAATCAGTAGCCCTTTCTCCCGTAGCCTCTCATCTACACCATTCACCTCATACACCAATCGATGCACATCATTAATCCGTCTTGACCATTTACCTGTTAAGTTAAATTTTAGTGCTTCAGGCTTGCCAATGCCTTCGTATGGTGAACGTTTAATATCGCGAATGAGGTCATTGATTCTGCGTAACAATTTTTTATCCGTTGCTTGCCAATAAAGATACTCATCCCAAGCAAACTCGGTCCAAACCAAATTCATGTTTATTCCTCATCATGCGATTTTGTTGAAGGCAGCAAGTCATGTTTGACGAGCTTACCGTCTTCTGCTTGTTTAATGCTTTGTTGTAATCGCTCAGCGTTGGCGGGCGATCGCAATAGATACGCGGTTTCTTCAATGGCATGATAATCTTCAAGTGACATGATGACGACTGCACGAGCATTTTTGCGCGTCACAATCACGGGACTGTGGTCATCGCACACCTTTTCCATTGTTTTCACTAGATTTTTTCTGACTGACGAATAACTGAGAGCATCCATTATCCACCTCACTTATGATATTGTACTATAAGTTGTACATGTACATTTATTATAATGGAATTTTGGTTGGTGTCAACCACTGGCAAAATTAAATGATTTAGTCATTATCACAAATGATACAAAAATTTCAGAGTATCCTGTTGTGACGATGGCGGCATGAACAGAGAAGATCACGTTAAGGCACTGGATTCAATGCATTGCAATTGCCGTAAGGTACCCATTGCATTTTAGGTCTGCAACATTGATAGGTAATAGAGCCAGAGTCAGCAACTGGAAATGGGCCCCCAGTACCGCCACCACTAGGCCCTAAGTAGCCAATCCAACTCTCAGAAACAATGCCCCCAAAAACAATATAATTATCATGACGGTTCGAACATAATGTATTTGCTAAGGTATAATTGATGGTGCCCCCAACAAACAAACCTAAGGCCTGAACAATTTCCGAGTTGAAATTAAAGTTCAGAGTCGCTGGGAGACAATCCTGTTGAGCAGCACTAACGACAGGACACAACACCATCTCAGTATTCGTTGTAAGCGGTACAATATTTGTTGAGTCTGACTCATTTGAAGCTGCTGCAAACATCCTCCCAGCACAAAAAAACAAAACGCCGATCATGCTGACAGCGATCAAGCAACGGCTTTTCGAGACAATGAGCTTAAGTAATAAAAAATTCTTTCGCATCCGATTACCTGGAAATAATATAGTATTAATTAGCCTACTCAGTCCTCTATGGTCCTGGGCATTCATTGGCAGGGACCCAGCTATAGTCAACACGTGCAATAAAGTCACAACATACTAATACCATACCGAGATAAATACCGGCCCCAGCAGTTCCTACCTTACGCAATAGTACTTGTCTCATCACCTTACCGTCTGGACATACGGCTCTTATCCAAGTAGAATCACTGTGTGCTCCTGTTGCTAAACTACCTCCACTAACTACTTCTTCACAATTAGCAGTAGCAGGTCTAATGACTTGATTAGTGCCGTTTAATTTCACATTATTCATATAAATCCGTGGACAATAAACGTGTTGTTGACCTGCTGCTGGATTCACATGAGGTCCATGATGACCATCAGCAGCAAATAGCGAAGGTATAAATAATGTTGGCAACAATAATAAAACAGTCATTAATCGAGTCAGCATCATAACGTAACCTCTTTATGTCTTATAATCATTTAAAATGTGTTGAGAATTGGCTGTCACCCTACTTAGGCAAACTCTTCACATCTGGGTTCTTTGAATAAGCATCCAGTATTTCGGCCAACAATTGGTCAGCCACACTTAAGTTTGCCCCTTCTTCTATCATACCCTGTTGTTCTTTCAATAGCGCAAGTCTTTCTTCAATTAATTTCTTAACTGAACCGGATGGAAATAAATTGGCCAGCACTCTGCGTGCTTCTTTTGGCCCAATCTTTTCGTATAGCTTATTTCTTAACCTTGCATCTTCTGCGGTCGTACTGAAGGACCATAATTCAATGGGCCCAAGAGTATTAGTCAGCAATTGAGTGTTAATACCTTGTTTAGTTGAAAATTGCGCCAAGAAAGTGGCGCCACCTTCTCGTGGGCCATGCACCCGGGTTTTTAATGCGACCCGCGCCGTTTCCGATAAGCCAAAGATTTCAGTTGAGCGCTTAATGGCTTGTTCTGGGCCTGCATCCATAATAAAGATGGAGGTAGCGAACTCGACCATAACTGGATCAAAGTCATCGAGTGATTGTGAAATCAAGGCAATTTGCACATTCCACTTACGGCCTTCGCGCATGTCTAATATCACTTGATCGCGCACTGCACGTGCTTTTGACGTTCGATGGAATTCATCGTAAACAATCCGTTTGGCATCTTCACGAATTTCCGATATCCGTTCGCGATGATATTCTCGATAGGCATCTGGGATATCGCCCAAACTGTCTTCCGTTAAATAATAATGACGGGCGAGTGCATAGCGCCCTAACATGTACATGACCGCGGTTTGTCGTTCGGCTGAATCACCGCCGCTTTTTGCGACTTCATCTAAATCGAGTGAAACAATACGGGCATCACCAATATCAAACTGGGTGATGTTCGATAAAATCGGGTATTCTCGCACAGCGCTTGAGATCATACGGCCAAACGCTTGAATCAACGGCTCGCCGGTGGGTGCACGCACTTGGCCATATAAATCTTCAATCACTTGGGTTCGGCAAATGGATGCCGCATCGGCTAGGATGGGCATGGCGTAGCGCTGAGCCAGCAAAGCTTGATGGTGCAATCCTGCTAAAAATAAGGCATCGGTGATTTCCCACCACGTGGTGTGTTCATCAAAGACAAAACCAATTTCACCCAAAATGTCATCGACTAAAGGTTCAATACCATTGGTGTAAAGGTGTGGCTTGCCATCATCGGCTAAATACTTAAACATTTCATCGACGATGAGGCCTGCCATATCTGAAATACCATCGTATGGCCGTTCTGCACCAATGGGGGTTGCAAGGAGTGTCACAAAATTCACTAAAAACCCGCGTTCTTGCGGCGAAGGATAACGACAGCCGAGTTGGGTATCAAAGGGATTAATGGCGTAATCGGGTGTCATGCGTAAACGATGATAAGCCACATAATGACGTTGATTGACAGGCAATGCTTCCTTTAACAATGAAATGAGGCCGCTACTGGATGGGCCAATATCAATAATCGCGATGCGCGGTAAACGTTGGATACCGCCTGACAAACACAAAGCCAAATTGATGGCATTCGATAATACGGATTTACCCGAACCAGGGCGCGCGTACATTAAATCAATCCACGTGGTTTGTTGGACTGAGCCGGGTTGATAAGGCCAAGGTTTGCCATCGGGTGAGCGCAATAACATGGCACCATGCACCCAAGCAGAAGCCGGACGAGTAAACGGTAATAGATAAATCACATCAGATAAAGGTGCAACCGATGCCGTTGCAATACTGTTTGCAGAAAAGCCAAGCATGCTTGAGACCACACCTTCAAAGACATCGCCTGATGCTTCAGAAACTTCGCAGGTGCCCCAACCTTCAACCGCTTTAGCCAATTCGGCAGAACGTGTGCGCAATAAGCGTAAGTTGTTTTCAGGTGCCCAAGTCGCAAGAGACACTTGCAATTTCACCACCGCATCATCGGTATTAAGTTCAATGTTGCGTAATAATTTAGCCGCATCATTGACGAGTGCATTTTGTGCAGATGTGAATGCAAGAATGGCTGACATGACGGAGCGAAATTGAATGGTGGCAAGCCCGCCGCTTTCAATTAAAAATGACATGCGCCACGGTACGCGAGTGGGTAACGTGCGCGCAAATAAGGCCAAGAATGATTTTAATTCTTGCGGAAATAAATCAATAAAAAGCGGTGAATAAATACGATCGCCTATGCGCGCTGTGCGCAAATCAATAACAGTCGCATCCCTTGGAAAAATTTGCCGCGCTAAAGGTGGATACATCAAGCCAGAAATTTCACTGGCCGCATAAGATACTTCTCGCAATGGTATTTTATCGCCTGGCAAGACAGGACGCCAATCATTGGAAGTGAATTCAGGATCAGCCGAACAACGAATGGCTGTCACCGCATCATGCACTTCGAGCAATACACTGTAGACGCTCAATGCGTTTAAATCAGTCACAACCGATCGCACGAATGATGCATGGGAGTCACGCAAATCAGGGATCGCTGCTAATAAATTTTGGCCATTGCGAAAGGGTGGAATGTTGTGTTCTTTAAGAAAAGCAATTTTATCACTGTTAGCACGCTTTGCTTGTTCCTTGGTCAGTGCATAAGGCCGCGTCCAGAGCACAAGGTATAATTCTTCATGGGCACAATAGCGCGAAATATAATTGATACGCTCTTCAAACAAATCATCTAGTGTGAGTTGTAAGCGTTTACTGGTTGCCCGCGCTGGGGATAAAATTTCAGCGATTTCATTTTTAACGGTATCACGATCGTAACTAAAATACACTTGCACCGCATGCCCTTGGCGTTTTAAGGTCGATTGCAAGCTTTGCGTGAGGCCATTGTAAATCATGTCAAACTCTTCTTGCCCCACTAATTTGGTGACACCAAAAATGCGTATAATGGATAACAAAGAGCCGTCACGTGCAACTAAGGTATAAGTATCTTCAGCTGTTTCAAGGTCGCAATAAGATTCAATAGTTTGCTTGGCTTCCGTACTGAACCATGCCAACAAGGCATCAATGCCATCTAAGATTGGATCGATAAATGTACGGTCTTTCATCAGTGCCCCTATTTATTGGCTTTTTTCATTGACAGCTTGCGCTTCCAGTTCTTGAACGGCAGCTTGTGCCCAGACATCCAATTGGACTGAAAATTTGACATTAGAAGGCAGTAAACGTAAATCACTTAATAAATGCGCTACCTGTTTTTTGCTGTTAGCTTCGAACTCAATCATGGCTTGCCCTAAGAGGGCAGGATTACTCATGCCGGTTCCTAAACGCTTTTCAACCACTTGGCTGCGAAACTTAAAACTGCGATAAATCATTTGTGCGGTGTCTTGATAACCAGTGCTACCGCCCAATGCACAAAATAGCACATGACAAAAACTGTTTAAGTCAGCTTGACTGATTTCCGGCAAATACACGAGTTGTCCACCAGAGCGATCATCAAGGCCAACCGCTTGCAAGAATAAACATTGGGAACAAAAGCAACATGCGGTGATCATGTTGCTGAGTTTATTGTTTTGATAATTACCATCAACGTTAACAATTTCCTGGTAATCTTTTGCTTGAAATCCACAGTATTGACACGTGTACCAATCACGCTCAAATATACGTTTTGCGATTGGCTGAAATGCTTTATCTTCTTTACGCTTTACAAAAAGACGCCACCCTGCCAAATTCACACCGAGATTCAAGTCATGCATACTTTAGCCATATAAACAACAGTAAGGATATCGTCACTTACCTATTCTAAAATATTAGGTACCCGTACCACTGATATTGATGTTACCTGAATAAGAAACCAATATCGCTGAACTACCTAATGCTGTTTTTCCAAGCGATGAGATAAAGGTTGGTAAAAATAACAATAGAATGCCAAGGATCATCCAAACGATACCGGTGCTAATGGGTACTTGTGTTGGGGTATCTTTGTGAGCTTTTAATTTCACGACACCACCAATAACAAATGCAAGACCTGCAATGTAGCAAACGGCTAATATCAAACCGATGATACCGGCTGCACTGGCTGTTGCTTGATAGGCTAAAGCACCTATTGTGCCAGACGGTGCTGAGTCAGCAGCAAATACCGTCGTAACAAACAGCAGTGACATTAAACTCATTATTACCATCATTGATACTTTCTTCATCATGACCTCCATTGAAAATTAAAATTTAACATGCCACTTAACCCGATTTAAAACTTAATGCCCAATGTTGCAAATATGGTTTGCACAAATGCACCAATGTTCATACACAATATACCACCGATTATGTGGGTCATTGCTTTACCCAATCCACCATGTTGCGAGTGCTCACCAACGTGGCTTAACATGACAAGCCCTCGTACAAATGCAATTAAACCAACAAAGTTAACAACAGAATACACGACTTTGAAGAAAGAAGTAAACGGACTTTCAGAATCCGTTGGGTAACAATACGAACAAGGCGTCGCCCAAAAGGTTGTTGTGCTCACTTGTATGGTGGACGGTAAAAAGAGAAGTAAAGTACCCACCAATAATAACATGAGTGCGCCACCCAATCCTCCATGAGAAGACATCATGCTGCGTTGTTCGCCATAATGTTTTAACTTAAGGAGGCCGCCAAAAATAAAGCTAATACCAAGAATATAAACAATGGCATAGACTAAGCCAGTCAATGCAGGAACTTGATCCGCGATGTTTTGTAATACTTCTTGTGCATTGGGTACACCGCTGCTTGGGCTGCCGGTATTAGGGCTGCCTTGAGCATAACTTATTGGATTCAATAGAAAAAATAATAGAGTAGTGGAGTAAACCCAAGAAAGGAAATAAGCTACCTTTTGATAAAACTGCTTGCTATGAGAAGGCATCAAATTCAGTTCTCCATCAACAACACATCACCGTCATTATCCACCATTTCCATAGGAAAGAGAAACCACTTTCCGACCAGTATTGATTTCAATTACACCATCATAAGGGTCGATTTTGGTGATTTTTCCAATATCTTTAATCAAGTCACCTTCAGTAACCGTCAGTGTATCCCCATTATCAGCCCGGAGCCATGCTCGTCCTGGAATGATGGCTTGTACCGTATAAGGAAGCTTTGGGCTTGGCGCATTAGCAGATTGCACAGGGCTCGCTTCTTTCGCTTGCTGGCTTTCAGCTTGTTGATTAATCAACAATTGCACCAACTGATTTACTCTGACTTCCATACTAGCAACACTGGCACTGAGTTTTTGCACATCGTCTTCCAAACGTTTATTTTGATCTGAAAGCGCTGCCAACTTTTGCGTGTAATCCGCTTGCATTTGTGAAACCAATTGATTGTTGAGGTTATTCAATTGGGTCGCGCCCGTTTCAACAGCAGGACTACTGGCAGGATAACTCGGGGTAGGTGCATTGATTGGCATCACAGGTGGCATGGCATTTTGTGCAGCTTCCGTTTGCTGAGGTTGCGTCCCACCAGGTTGCGGCATGGAAGTCACGGGTGCCATGGGTTGCTGGGGCGGTGCTGCGACTGGAGCGGGTGGCACTGCAACAGGTGCAGGAGGAGCTGCTTTAACTGCATTTGCTAATTGTTCATGCGAAGGGGCTGGCGTTTCGGTTGCTGCAACTGGGGTAATGTTCGTTTTTTGACCGCTTGGCGCAACAATTTTATACACAATGTACAATAATATTAAAAACGCAACAATACTAAAACCAATACGCTTTTTTGAGCTTAAATTAGTCAAAAAATTCGTGCTCGGCGCTTTCGGTGGCGCAGCCGCTGCTGGAGGCACCTGTTCTTCTGGTTCTGCTTCATAGGTAATATCTTCATCAGAAAAATGATATTCCGTTTCTTCTTCTGTTAATTTTTTATCACGACTGTCTGCCATTACTTGCTCCCGCCATCACGAAGTTAAATCTTGCATAAATATCACACCTACACTAACGCCTGCATTGATTTTAACCGTAGGTGGAATGTTTACATAATTTTGTGTCACTGAACCTAAAGTGGTACCAATATTGCCGATACCTACTTTTATCTTATCCGAAGGGCTTAATGGTGGATTCGTAGTGTTAGTGAAGAACCCACTTGTTGAGGTAGTCGCTCCAGAACTTTGGATGGCATTAGCATAACCCGCAACGAATGATGTTGCCATGATGGCGCCAAAACGTTGTAGGTAATGGTAATCCACCTCACTTGCAAAGACTGTTCTTGCTGAATCGGGATCAATAGCCGATGCTGTTATTGTTTTTGATCTCGGCCATGCATCCATATTCATGGTTGTAAAATTAAGTGAAATGCGGTCTTGTTGCCCGGATACCCCTGCAGCTGTCACCAATTTGCCCAATAGTTTCGCTCCCTTATAAGGCCCTTGTACAATGGTAACCATTGCAGGTGAATCCTTATAATCGCTATTGACTTCAGTATCCAGAACACCATATAAAATCGTACCCGCTTTAATCACAGCAGGGGTATTAGCTGCCGCTTGAGCGATTTCTTCTTTACTGCGTCTACGTTCACCTTCACCTTCACGACCGCCCCTTCCGCCTCGAGATTGCCCTTCGTTACCTGTTTTGAATAGCATTGGTGTTGGCTGCCAACCGGCAATTAATTGTTGTGCTTGCGCTGACATTGTTCCCATGATGGTTTGTATGAGTGCTGATCGATCTTGCTCAGATACTTGTTGTGCTGCAGCACTCGCTTGAACAAATTGTTCGGTTGGCGCAGCAGCCTGTGCACCCCCTGCGAGTTCTTTTTGTAATGCTGCAAATGCTTCAGTTGCTGCAGGCGCAGGTGCCCCAACCGTGGGTACCGCTAAGCTTGCTTGATATTCGCGCAATAAACGTGCGGCCTCTTCAGGTGTGAGTAAGCCAGCTTGTACTGCTTTTCTTAACCGATCAGCGTAATCTTGGACGGTTGCATTATTCGATGCAGCACCATTTAATTCACGCGTTAAATCACGTAATCCTTTCACACGACGATAATCAGCAATCTTTTGTTTTGCAATTTCAGGCGTCATTTTATTTTGTTGTACCAATTGCGTAATGAACGCTTCAAAATCTTGTAAGGGCACATCTTGTTTAATTAAGCTGCGTAATTGATTGGCAACCTCAGGCGTCATTTGTTTTGACTGTTCTAATTGCGCAATTTCAGCGTAAGCTGCATCTTCAGCATTTTTTAATAGCTGCATCAGCGTATCTGACCCGCCCACTTCGGCTTTTTGCTGCGCGTATTCATCAATTAATTGCTTGGCAGTGGCAGGAATAAGTTTGCCAGATGCAGTAAAATTTTGCACAGCAGAGGTAAAATCAGGAAGTGGAACAAACTTCATTTCAAGGGGAATCAATGCATCAGCGACTTCTTTCGTTAATTTACCATCGTTTGCTAATTGACGAATGAAGGCAATACTCCTTTCAATCACTTGTTGGGTACGTTGCTGCGAATATTGCGCCAAGAGTTGCTGGGCCACTTCAGGTGAAATCTTACCTTCTTTGACTAATTGATCAAGATAAGCTGCGTATTGCGCAGCAGTCATGCCATCTTTTTGCATTTGCAATAATTGATTGGCAACATCAAGTGGTAACTTGCCTGATTTGATCAGGTCATCCATGTTTTTTGCACTTTCTTGCAGCAGCATATTAGCGTGTTGTTTTTTATATTGTGCCAGTAATTCACGTGCTTGCTCTGGCGTTAATTTGCCCTCTTTGACTAATTGATTTAAACGTGCAGCATATTCATCAACGGATACGCCTTTATTGGCGAGTTGTTGTAAGTCAGCCGCCACTTCATCGCTGATTTCACCGCGTCTTGACCAATCATCTAACGTATTTTTAACATTCACGGCTTGATCAGAACAAATGATATTGCATTGACCTTGCGCATTATTACTCACATTACTGATGGTGCCAATTGAACTCGTGCCTGTTAATTGTGCTTGATGTGTGCGTTGTTGTTCAACTTCACGGATGACACGTTCGTATTCAGGCGTGACTTTCGCACCTGGCAACGTTTTCAATCCAGAAGGAGCGGTTGCCACAGTCGCAGTCCCAGCTCCGCCACCACCAAAAAAATGGTTGGCAATAAAATACATTAACAACACGATACCTGCCATACCGCCTATGATGACAAGAATGCGTGCTCTTGAATTTAATTTGCTGAATTGAAATTCAGTGATGGGCTTCATCCATTCTTTTAGTTTAGAAGAATCAAATGCCATTAGAATCCCTCAATTTTAAGTTCTACTGGTTCGCCATAGCGAGATACCAATATCGACGATGTTTTTGGTAATTCGTATGCATTCATACCATCAGGGCTCACCATTTTACCCATCCATCCAGGAGATAATAATGTGAATCGTGTGCGTAAGTATAATTTTTCATTTAGTAGCCAAGCACCCGCATCTGCACCACGCACAACTAACTCTCTACTGCCGGCAGGCGCAACACCATCCAAAACACCCAACAACAATTGATTGGCAGGACTCGGTAACGGGGTACCCACTGGCAGTTCTTGTGTATTCGGACCAAACCCGGGCACATGAACATCAATGCGATAATCGACAACAGGTTGTCCTGTCACTAATTCCAAGGTAATGGGAGTGGGTAATTTTTGTAATTGCACCACAATATCGCCATGATTATACGGTAGCATGGCCTGCATCATGAGCACATTGCTCTTGCCATCCCATTGCATATTAATGGCTTTCGGGTTGCCAATATTAAACGAGGCAATCGGCCAAGGTGCGCCAGATGAATCAACAAAAACGAGTGAGGTGACATAACCTTGGGCAAGACGAACAGCAGGTGGTGCGACACCTGGCGCCAAATTAATCATCAAGGTGGATGAAACCGGTTTGGGTGGGATCGTTGCCGGAATGCTTGATGCACGTTGAGCAAGGTCCATTTGTTGTTTCAACTGCACAATTTGCTCAGGTGTCATAGGCAAATTTTGTTGCAACATCATATTAAAAGCAGCGTTGGCTTCAGGGGACACAGGCCTTGATGCGGGCATACCGCGCATTAAAACGTGCGGATCATCCGGTTTAATAAGAGGTGGAGGAGGAGGTGGTGGTGGATTGGTTTTTTGTGTTGTGGTTGTGGTTGTGACAGTAAACGGATAAGAAAACGAGTTTGTGTCATCTGCAAACACATTGGCAGATTTGCAACACAATAACGCTATAGCCAACAACAATAGGGTGAAACGTTTCATGAACTCCCATCCATCTTGATTATGCATTTTTTGCCACGATAATATCATTTATTGCAATACCTGCTAAATTGGTTTCAGTCGGGACTCGAACGACTATAATTTGAAACGTGACATTCTTCGTTTGTTTCGTCTTAAGATTATAATATTCAATCACAATGGGGATAGTAATAACCCACGCATAACGTCCAGATAACATGCCTTTGTTAATGATCGCCGGCGCATCGATTAGATGCGAGCTTATAAATGTATGATCTGCCACGACGGTATCCTTTGCTGCAAAATTCTTCAGTTGATTTTGATACACATGCCATCCATTTGCTGTAAAATTGCGAGCAAGATTTGCTACTTGTTGATCATAATTTAAAAAATCAATAGTAAATAGCGCTGGTACCACCTCACTGACCCACTGTAACAAATCTGCTTTTGAGACGAAAGGTTTTGTAATGGTAACCGGCGGCTGCACTTGCCATTTGGGTTCAACAGCAAACACCACGGGCCATGGTTTACTCGTGTAGTAATAAGTCACGATGCCTGCCAAACAAAATACCAAAATGGCTGCTGTGCACACAATAAACAAAACCGTTTTAAAACGATCTCTATAAAAGTTATCGAGCAAGGTGACGACTTGCATTTCTTCATCTTGCATCTCACTTACCCTCTCCACACAATAATCTGGCCACTCATCACTATAACGTACAAAAATAAAAGTGAAAAGAATTTGAATATCATTCAATATTCAACTCTTGTTCGCCGCTAGCTTTTTTAGTAGGGTGGATTAGGCGCGTTTTTTGCGCCGTAATCCACCAATTATTACCAAGTCTAGCCCAGCTTGGTGGATTACGGCGCAAAAAACGCGCCTAATCCACCCTACCCATATTTTGTCGTATATTGAATATCATTCAATATTCAACTCTTGTTCGCCGCTAGTCTGCTCTGAGGCGGCATTATAGCTATAGTATTGTACAATTCCCAATCCCTGATCACTTTGTAATAAGGGTTGTCTTTGTACAATAACAGTCACTTTCAATGGTGTTAATCCTCTCGTTTGCGGCGTATAGGGAGGACTCCATGTTGTCACCAATATAGGCATGGTAAATTTCCATGCGTATCGCCCATTTAATAAACCTTGTTGCACGGTCGTCACTTCACCTGACACATGGGCGGTCATGATCCACCGACGCTGTGTCACAGCTTGTATCGTTCCTTCGACATCTAATGCTTTTTTAAACGTTATCCATCCATGGTCTGTAAAATAACGTGATACATTTTGTAATTGCGAACGATAATTCACAAAATTGAACGTGGATGATGCTTCAACAGCATCAGAAACCCATTGTTTTGTGGCATCAATAGTAAGGTTAGGTTGATTGAGGGGCATTTCATCAATTAAATGGCCAGCAACATCAGCAGGGAAATAGATCGGTGACCTTGGTTCACGCACAATCACGGTCAATATGAAGGCCAAACCAATAATCACAATGAGTCCAAGCACCCACGCGCCTAATGCAAATAAATAAATCTTGCGGTAATAGGCATTTCGTTTTAATACCAATGTCAAAACATCATACTGTTGCATTTAGATTCACCATAACAAATTGCTCAATACCTATTCCTTGTGAGTTGATATACGTGGGCACTCGAACAATCGTCACCAATACGATGTAGTCCTGTTGTGTTTTTTCTTCCGCACTCATGAAGGTAACCAAAAAGGGAATTTGCACGCGCCATGAATACCCTAAACTCGGTAAGTCGCCTTGATTTGAAATAAGCGGTGTACCATTCACAATACCATAGGCAAATAACTTGTTCGTTTCAACTTGTGTCACGATGGGCGTGACTGCCTCAATAAAATGGCTCCAGCCATTTGCAGTAAAATAAAACTTCACTGCTTGTAGGTTTTCAACATTGCCAATGGGCGCAAAATTATAACCCCTTACTGCTGCTTGTGTGGCAAAGCGGATAATCGTTGATGGTAATAAGTTAGGTTGTCTTGTGCCATAAATAAGACGTTTTTCGCCATCAGCTTGTAATGCGATATAAGGCGGTATGGGCTTGTTATGCACTAAATACCATGTGACACCCGTTCCGACTAAAATCAAGATAAAGCAAATAAACAATAGGATAAATACCCAAGGGTAGATGCTCGCATAGCCAATATTTTCTTCCGGTAAATATCGAGATTCTAAATCGTGCAAAGTCATGTTGGTTTCACCGCTTCGCCGACCATGGGTAACACTCGTCCATCAGTGGTATTGGCATAATAGGCTTGTTTAGTTGGAAAAAACAATTGATATAGAATAAGACCGATAAAGACCATCATCACGAAGAGCTCGATCATCAACCAACGTACAATACGACGAAATTGGTTACGGTAAAAATCGCTTTGCAGTCGTGCGATTTGATAACGCGGCCCTAACATAGCTTCCCCTTAGACGTACAATTTCTCAAATGAAATTTCAACACGATAATTTAAACTCGCATCCCAAGATAAATTGGTTTTCTCAACAAAATGAGTATTGCCATAGCCAATGGCATAAAGGATACGGGCATCAACGCCATGGGCTTGCAACACATCGGATACCGCATTCGCTTGATTTTGCGACAACGCAAGGTTAAGAGACCGTCCTCTATCATCGTTAGTATAAACAGAAATCTTCACTAACATTTTAGTAAAACGATTGATATAACGCGCTGTCAATGCAAGTGTTGAGTAAGCACCCGCTTTTAATGTGGCACATTGATCATCAAATAAACGCACTGATGGAAAAACGATCAAAATGCGATCGCCCAGTTCAACAATGATTGCACCCCGATTTTCTAATTTATCTTTTAAAGAAGATTCAGAATCAATATATGCACCATAGCTTGCGCCTAAAATCGAACCGGTTATTACACCTGGAACAACACCAACACCCGCCCACCATCCTGCAGTACCACCCGCCACACCGCCAAGTAATGCACCTTTAGTGGTTTGACTCAAGTTTTGGTATGTTCCAGTCAAATCATCAGATGTCGCTTGATCAGATAGACGTGAAGCATTTTGTCGACCGATATCAACATTACGTGCAGCCGTTCTTGATACATTTGATGAGGCACAAGAACATAACAATGACAACATTGAGAGAATAATGATGAAACAACATTTATTTCGCATGGTGACCAACAACATTCTAGCCTCTTTACGATGGGTTACGTCTGGTTTCTCTCAGCTATGGATTTTACATAATCACACAACTTGTGAGAGCGTGCTACCACTTCTTCAATGGGTAATAATAGTGTACTCACATCCGGCGGATAATCAGTAACAGTCGTTAAATCTTTAATGATTTCAGTAATCATGGTAGCTGCTGCACTGCTATTACGCCCAAGCAAGCGTTCAATGTATTCCAGTTTATCGCGTACATACGGCTTACTCATAATCGGACGCGCAAAATCCTCATATTGGGCTTGTCCGACTATGCCTGCCACCATGGGATCAAGTGTCACTTGCGCAAAAATATTCAATCGGCCAGCTTCACTCTCCTCGGCAACCGCTTCTTCTTGTGCAACAGCCGCTTCCGCATGACGATCTTGGAATGCCATCAGTGCATTTAATGATCGCTCAATTGCATTTTGTTCTTTATTGGACAACATGAATTCTGAGATAAACTTAATGTCTTCGCTTTCTTCAACTTGAGCATCGGCAAATATCACATCATTAGCAGCGCTTGCTTCAATGGTTTTAATACGGACATCCAATTCTGCGAGCACACGATTCAGTGGTGGTTCCACTTTTAAAAATTGATTAATTCGCATTTTCTCAGCTGGCGTTGGGTTCGCATAGAACATCTTGGCGCGAATGATTTTAGATTTGAAGAAAATATGCGCTTCTCCCTCGCGTTGATCTTTCAAATCAAGCAAATCAATACGTTGTCTTTTTTCAGACGAAGCACTGCGGCTATCCAAGTAATTATTGAGCATACTGCCTGCATTGGTTTGAAATGAATCAACCTTAGTGACATATGACTCACCTGCAGTTTTATGAAAGAAATCCCAGGTATCAAGAGGATCTTCAAGTTTCATACAAATTTTAATGTTGGTATTAGCGCCAATGGATAACGCTTCTTCTTTAGATGCTTTTTGGAACGCCGGTAAGTCTTGACCTGCAAAAATGACTGAGAATCCAAGTGATCTTGCTTGGGCGGGAACGACTGCAAAGCCTTTAACGGCATAATAACCATATTCATCTAAAATGCATAAATAAGGAGTAGATGCATTCGTTGGTTTACGCGCAATCACTTCCCGATAACTGCCTTCGACTGAATCGCCAAGGCCTGCTGCCATCATTGCTTTTAATGAGGCAATGATCACCTTGCCTAAGTTCGCCAATTCATCAGGCGACTTTTCAAGTGCGGGTAACAGTACAACCAGAATCCGTCGGTTTAACACCACGTCTTTTAAATCGACTTCCGCTAAATTCACACGAATAATATGGCCATACGTATCAGCGAGTGAGCCGAATGTTTTGGTTAACTGCATGGTAATAAACCCATGCTGTTCAAATACGGTTGAGGATTGTTTTCCTTTTTTAGAAGGATCAAATCCGGGTAATGTTTTAAGATAGTTGTTGATGGGTTCTAAGACCACTTCGGGTGCATCAGCCAAACTGACCGGTTCCTGATTATCACGTGGAAACATCCGATCTAAGGCAATGGCTTCTAATCGAGTCAAATCAAAATAATTACGAATCGTATTCGCATCTAATAAAATTTTGCCTTTATCACGCATATAGACCAGAATTTTCATCAAAGAATCGACGAATACGATGGCACGACCTTTCCACATGTCCCCATCAGAACTTTGCGAACCCGAATCCATTAGGTTAACCACAAGCTGTGTCAACATGCTGGATGAACCATTACAAAATGGGTTCATCGTATTGGATAAGCGACGTTCTTGCGCACCAATGATATCGCGTGCACCGGTCATGAAGTTGATTAACAATAAATCATCTTCACGGCCCATGGCACGGCACATCGAAAACACGTTGGCAAATAATGAGTTGTCGCCTTTACCATCGACATATAAAAAACCACTGCCTTGCGCTAACGCATTAACTGAAAGAGAAGTGAGCGTCACTGTTTTACCGGAACCGGTTGACCCAAAGATCAGCACATGAGTTCGCATGTCCTCATTAGTGAACCATAACTCATCGTTGTTAGCGCGATTGTTACCAAAAAACGCAATGCCGCGTGCCAGTCGTGGTTTATCAGAACCTGGCAAGGGATCATTATAATCGAGTGCTTTTGAACGTTGCGGCATACGAAACGGCAAGGTAAATCGGCGCGTATACGCATAAAGAAAAATGCCGCTGCCAATGAGTAAGATCACATCGTTAAAGGGCGTAACAATGAATGCAAGGATTGCACAGGTGGTCATCACGATAGCGCTATTAGCGGGATTTTTAAAAAAATCCATCACTTTTTGTGGAAAGGCACGCGTATCTCTCAGCAGTAACTGCGGGGATAATTCATGTTGTTCTTCGAGACCTCGTATAGCCATATGCTACCTCTCATTCTTCACGACGATACACCACTTCCTTCAATGCACGTTCTAACGCATTCGTCGCTTCTTCCACCATAGGCACAAATAAACGCCTACCCGCTTCTCTCTCGGCATTCCAATGGGCAAAAATACCCGCTACTTCAACAAACGGTGTTTGTCGTCCCATGGTATTTAAGATATACCATAATCGTCTATCGATAGGTTTCAACCAAAGAAAATCAGCAGAGGGTTGTACGCCATCATCACGCGCACCCTGCAACATGCTTGGTAACACGGTGTAAACATACCCATGTGCTTGCACGATTTCTTGTACCAGTTTGGTATTTAGGTGTTTTTTTAGTAGCTCATCCACGCCGGTAAAATCCATAGCGGTTGTTGATGTCCTAGCAAGTTGCATCAGTAACTCGGCCGCAGCTTTACTGTCTGCATTAATGCGAGCTGCGAAAGCCGCAAATAAGGCTTTTATATAAGGTGGTAATTTATCTGCTCCTTGCCATAATGCGCCGATCTGCATGGCAAATACTTGCGTTGCCTCGCCCTTGCGCAATACCGCTTCAATGCTTTCGCGATCGCGCCATGAGATGCTATCGAGATTTTGTTTCACCACCTCATCAATCAACTTATAACGTTTTGCAAATTGCATGGGCGTTAATGCCATTGCCCATGGGCCTTTATCAATGTCTTGTTTAATTAAATTAAGGTTAACGACTGGCGTGATTTGTGGCCAGTTCGTCATTTCTGCTTTTACAAACGTGACCATATTATAAATGTTGCGATAAATGCGAGTCGTATTACCGGTATAGACGATCACAGCAAATCCTAGGAAGATCAATGCAAAGGGAATGCGATACCAATTGCCCACTTGTTGCCCAATGGACATAATAATTT
>Ga0207073_1025_pt1 | contig 37950 bp, 35 predicted proteins | sample Alteio_BWMinHeat_65_FD_153575 | JGI IMG/M metagenome (GOLD analysis project Ga0207073, IMG submission 153575) | Enriched cells from forest soil in Barre Woods Harvard Forest LTER site, Petersham, Massachusetts, United States -... | ecosystem: Environmental > Terrestrial > Soil > Temperate forest >...
AATCTTACGCCGACAATAAAGCTATGCCCGTAACGAGTGTGCTAACGTTAAATTTGCTTTAACACAAAAAGGCCAATTAAAAAAATGGGCGCGGCGGCTGTGATGCTATCAATACGATCTAAAATGCCGCCATGCCCAGGAAGCAAGGAACCGGAATCTTTAACGCCCACTTCCCGTTTTAACATGCTCTCAAATAAATCACCGACCACGGAAAAGAGCATCGTGATCAGCGATAAACCAACAAAGAAAGGAACATAGTAGATAAAAACTGCTTTAGAAAAGATGGCATAAAGCAAACTGAACAAAAATGTAACACTTATCGCACCGATTAATCCTTGCACGCTTTTGCCTGGGCTAACTAGAGGTGCAAGCTTTGTCACACCATAGCGTTTGCCAGCAAAATACGCTGCGGTGTCTGCAATCCAGATTAATAGCAAGAAATAAAGCAAAAGTTGACTACCCTGCTCCCATGAGCGCATGACATTGAGCGCCACGATACATGGCGTTAATACAAACGCACCCATGAGACCGCGAACAAAAACTGTATTGCAAGCGTTAACACGTGGGTAAAAAAGTATGAGTAAAAAAGCAATACACCAGAAAATCGCACTAACCCATAATACCCAGAGCGGATTGATGACAAACACCAACACTTGTAGCATGCAGATCATATAAAAATAGAGGAAACGTGCGCCAATATGGGTCAGCCCACAAAGATGCGACCACTCCCAACTGGCTAACAATAGGATGACAATTGTGGCTTCTAAAAAGATGAGGGGGGAAGCGTAAAAGATGAGCCATAATACAATTGGGACTAGAATGATTGCAGTGAGAATGCGTGATCTTAACATAATTTCTCCCCCATTGTTATAAGTGCGCAAGAGTTTGGGTAGGGTGGATTAGGCGCGCTTTTTGCGCCGTAATCCACCATGACTGCGTTTTATGTGGCAATAATTGGTGGATTACGGCGCAAAAAGCGCGCCTAATCCACCCTTCATTCTGCCCAAATTTGATTTTTTCAACAACGCCTTATAAGTGTTGTTGGGTTACGCGTTAACCCAACCTACTCCTTTTATTTAAGCTGCATCGAGACATCTTGCTGCTTCACTTCTGCTGATTGCGAACGAGCAGCAGTCACTTCGCGGTGATTAGCAAATAATCCATAATTGATAGCACCGATCGCAGCGGTTGCAAGCGCAGCAGCGCGCGGAACAACAGCAACAGAGGTACCAAGTGCACCAAGAACACCACCAACCACGCCACCGCCAACCATGCCGCCAACAAAACCGGCACCGACACATAGCGCTTGATTTAATAATCCATACAATGCAGCAATACCGCTCACTTCTATCTGTGACGCTGCGTAAATACCAACACCCAATCCAACAGCTAAACCGCCATAAACACCAACAACACTGCCAAGCGTTCCTCCTACCAATATCATTCCCAATATTTCTTTGCCACCAAACGCATAAAGAGCATAGCCACCCATAGCAGTCGGGACTGCAACGGTCGCAAATGCACTCTCAGCCCAGTGATCTGCAAAGAAAGCTTTTAATGCTGAAGGCTGTGCTGGATTTTCTGTTTTTATTGATACAGAAACAGTATCAATATTGTCATTTAGTTGATTACTACTTACAACTTCATTATTCCGCATAATTGATCACTCCTTTAATTTCATCGAATTTTAAAATATGATACGTTATTTAAACTTAACTCGCATTCCCAAAACGCCTCTCTCGTTTCATATAATCTGCAATCGCTGCATCAAGTGCTGCTTCATTAAAATCAGGCCAGAGTGTATCGGTAAAATAAAGTTCGGCGTAAGCAAGTTGCCATAACATAAAATTACTGATGCGCTTTTCACCGCTGGTACGAATCAATAAATCTGGATGAGGTAAGTCAGGAAAAGACAATGCATTTTCGATATGGGCAACCGTTAATTCGTGCGGTTTATATTCGCCGCCCAATGTTTTTTCCATGATTTTTTGCAAGGCTTGCTGCATGTCCCACTGACCGCCATAATCAATTGCAATCATTAACACCATGCCTTTATTATGCTGCGTCAAATTTTCTGCTTCTTGCATTTTACGGGTAATGCGGGGGTCTAAACGGGTGCGATCGCCAATAAATTTGATACGAATTTCTTTCTCATGAAAACGCTTTGTTTCAGCTTCAAGGGTCGATAGAAACAGCTCCATTAAAAAACTCACTTCTTTTATAGGCCTGCTCCAGTTTTCACTACTGAAAGCAAAAAGCGTCAATACGGCTATCTTTTTTTCCGCACAATATTTCACGATATTCTTAGCCGCTTGCAAGCCAGCTTGGTGGCCTGCAATACGCGGCATGAAACGAGAAGCTGCCCACCTCCCATTACCATCCATGATAATCGCGATGTGCTTAGGTAACTGACACTGATGGTGATTTGACATATAACGCTGCTATATTGCCATTAAATCGGTTTCTTTCGCCGTTAATAATTGATCAACTTCCGAAATAAGCTTATCTGTGACTTTTTGTACTGCATCGGATATCCGACGTTCTTCATCTTCTGTCATGGTTTTTGCTTTTAATTGTTCTTTGAGTTCATTATTGGCATCGCGACGAATATTGCGAATACTCACACGAGCACTTTCCGCTTCTTGACGAACAACTTTAATTAATTCCTTGCGTCGTTCTTCATTCAAAGCAGGCATGGGAACGCGAATCAGATCACCTGTTGTCACTGGATTTAAACCTAAATCTGCATTCAATATTGCTTTATCAATCACTTGTACCATGCTCTTTTCCCATGGTGAAATCGTGAGTGTTCTCGCATCAGAAGCCGTAATATTGGCCACCTGACTAATCGGTACAGGCGAGCCATAATAATCAACTCGTATATGATCAAGAATACTTGGATGCGCGCGACCCGTTCTTAATTTTGTAATTTCTACTTTAAAAGCGTCTATTGATTTACGCATACGTTGCTCAGCGTCTTTTACAACTCTATGCATGAATATTCTCCTTTACTCTTGACCATTATCAATTAAAGTACCAATCGCATCACCTAGCATGATGCGCTGTAGTGCGCCATTTCTATTCATATTAAATACTCGCATAGGCAAGCTGTGTTCTTGCGCAAGTAGCACTGCAGTCATATCCATGACGCGCAAACGACGCTCAATCACTTCTGAATAAGTTAAGTGTTGGAAACGTTCTGCAGCAGGATTTTTAATGGGATCATCTTCAAACACGCCATCCACTTTAGTGGCTTTCAATAAAATATCAGCGCCTATTTCAACGCCACGTAGAGAAGCAGCGGAATCCGTAGTAACCAGTGGGCTACCTGTACCTGCTGAAAATAACACGACTTTTCCCGCTTGCAAACAATCATGGGCAAAACAGCGATCATACTGGTTTGCTATACTGGGTATACCAAAAGCAGACAAGAGCACAACCTCTCTTCCACGTTGCAATAATGCATCGCGCAAAGCTAAGCCATTGATGACTGTTGATAGCATACCCATTTGATCTGCCGTCACTCGATCTAAACCCGCTGCACACAAATCAGCACCGCGAATTAAATTACCCCCACCCACGACAAGAGCTAATTGCACGCCTAAATCAAGTGCGGAAATAATTTCATCGGTGATACGCGCTAAACGATCCGCATCGATACCAAACAGCGAATTACCTTGTAGTGCTTCGCCGCTTAATTTTAATAATACCCGCCGATATATTGCCTTGGCTGAAGCATCCTTCATATTATCCACCTTGGATTTGTGACATCACCGCTTCTTTAAAATCTTCCACCACTTTCTCAATGCCTTCACCGACTTCAAAGCGATGAAAAGCTAACACTTTAGCATGGTGTTGTGCCAATAAATTGCCGACTGTATTATCTGGATCTTTGACAAAAGGCTGTCCTGATAAACTCACTTCATCTAAGAACTTTTTCACGCGACCGGTGACCATTTTATCAATAATATCTTTAGGTTTGCCTGTCGATGCTGCTTGTGCCGCGTAAATTTCTTTTTCTTTTTCGATCAAATCAGCAGGTACTTCGTTCGGGGAAATAACAAGCGGTTTACTGGCAGCAATGTGCATCGCGATGTCACGCGCAAGTTCTGGTTTAGCAACATCTAATAAGACCATAACGCCAATGCGACCACCATGACAGTATGTTCCGACGGTTTCTCCAACTTGTGTTAAGATGACAATGCGTCTGATGCGCACGTTTTCACCGACTTTCGCCACCAATTCTTGTCTTGATTCTTCAACGGTTTTACCATTTGGCAAAGTGGCATTCGCTAACGCTTCCACATCAGCAATACCAGTTGATAACACCACTTGCATCACAGTATCTGCAAAGCTTAAGAAATTGCTATCGCGACCGACAAAATCTGTTTCGCAATTCATCTCGATCATTGCCGTACGGCCCTGACCACTTGCAATTAATACCAATCCTTCTGCGGCAATTCGTCCAGCTTTTTTATCTGCTTTAGTACGTCCTGATTTTCGTAATTCTTCAACTGCCTTCTCAAGTACGCCGCCAGTTAATTCTAATGCTTTTTTACATTCCATCATTCCAGCACCAGTTCGTTCTCGTAACTCTTTAACTAGTGCAGCTGAAATCACTGTCATGACTCACCTCTTAAATTTTAGAAATCACTAACGATTATTCGCCATCAGCTTGCTGATCAGTGGATAAATTGTCTGGGTTTGCAGAGTCATCCAAATCAATGATATCTTCTTTGGCTTCTGAGAGATCTAAGGTACTGGTGCGCGCTTCGAGAATCGCATCAGCAGCCATGCTTGCATAGTAACGAATGGCGCGAGTGGAATCGTCATTACCTGGAACAAGATAAGCAATATTATCAGGACTATTGTTTGTATCAACGATACCCACGACTGGGATACCTAAACGGACTGCTTCTAATACAGCGATGTGTTCTTGACCCACATCAATCACAAACAATGCATCAGGAATACCGCCCATATTTTTAATGCCGCCCAAATTGCGGTGTAATTTTTCTTTTTCGCGGGTCAAGCCTAGAATTTCTTTCTTAGTTAAACGACCAAATTTGCCCGATTCAAACATGGCTTCTAATTCTTTCAAGCGTTTGATGGATTGTCTGACTGTTTTATAGTTAGTCAACATACCGCCTAACCAGCGATGGTCAACAAAGGGCATACCACAACGGGCGGCTTCTTCACGAATAATTTCTTGCGCTGCATATTTGGTACCGACGAAGAGGACTTTGCCTTTTTTAGCGGCAACACCACCAATAAAATTAAGCGCATCTTGGAATAAGGGTAAGGTCTTACTTAAATCAATAATATGGATTTTATTACGTGCGCCATAAATATAGCCCCCCATCTTAGGGTTCCAGTAACGGGTTTGATGTCCAAAATGAACGCCCGCTTTTAACATAGCTTGCATCGATACTTGCATAATCTTTCCTCAACAGTTTGGGTTAATCCTCCGCCTATCTCTTTACACCAACCCCATGTATCAGGCACCCGGTAAAAAGTATACAATAGACGTGTGATTTCTTTATTGCTAAATAAAGTAGGTCTTTATACCATATAACCACATGATCAACAACCTAAATATGAACCCTTGGATAAGAACAGTAACAATGACCGAAGAAATTATCATCAAGACCCCAGAAGAAATTGAAAAAATGCGTATCGCAGGCAGGTTAGCGGCTGATGTGCTCGATATGCTGACCCCTTATACGGTTGCCGGCATCACTACCGATGAACTCGATAAAATCGCCCATGATTATATTGTAAATCAACAACATGCTATTCCTGCGCCGTTAAATTATCATGGCTTTCCTAAATCCATTTGCACGTCCATTAATTATCAAGTGTGTCATGGCATTCCCTCATCTCGCAAACTCAAAGAGGGTGATATCGTCAACATCGATGTGACCGTCATTAAAGATGGTTATCATGGCGATACCAGCAAAATGATCGCAATTGGTAAACCATCTATTTTAGCGGAACGCTTAATTCGCATCACACAAGAATGCATGTATCTGGGTATTGCGGTGGTCAAACCAGGTGCACATTTTGGTGATATCGGAGAAGTCATTCAAACACACGCTGAAAAACACCGCTATTCTGTCGTGAGAGAATATTGTGGTCACGGTATAGGCAAAATCTTTCATGAACCACCTCATGTCTTACATTACGGTAAAGCCGGCACTGGAGAAGAGATCAAACCAGGCATGATTTTCACCATCGAACCGATGATTAATGCTGGAAAACGCGATGTCAAATTATTGCCCGATGGCTGGACAGTCGTCACTAAAGACCATAGTTTATCGGCACAATGGGAACACACGATTTTAGTAACCGAAACAGGTTGTGAAGTGTTAACATTGCGCAATGAAGAGCAAGACCAAATTAAACAATACATTAATTAATACAGGAGACACGCAAGTGTTCGAATTACCTAAACTACCATACGCACTCGATGCTTTAGAACCCCATTTATCAAAAGAAACGTTAGAATATCATTATGGCAAGCACCATCAAGCCTATGTCAATAACTTGAATAATCTCGTTAAAGGCACTGAATTTGCTGAGCTGTCACTTGAAGACATCATAAAGAAAGCAAGTGGTGGCATGTTTAATAATGCAGCGCAAATTTGGAACCATACATTTTACTGGTTAGGCTTCACGCCAAAAAGCAGCGAACAACCCAATGGCAATTTAGCAAAAGCCATTGATCAAACCTTTGGTTCCTTTGATGAATTTAAAAAACAATTTACCCAATCGGCTGCCACCCTGTTTGGTTCGGGTTGGTGTTGGTTGGTAAAAAATGCAGAGGGTAAATTAGAAATCATGAACACCAGCAATGCTGATTTACCCATGAAACACAATAAAACAGCGCTTTTGACTTGTGATGTTTGGGAGCATGCTTATTATATTGATTATCGTAATGTGCGCGCTACCTACATCGAACAGTTTTGGAAAATCATTGACTGGGATGTCGCAGAAAAACATTTTTCAGCATAAATGATATCCATTAACGCAAGCATACGTTATCAAAACAATATTCTCTTCGACAAATTGCTGCTCTCCATTCAAGAGCAGCAATGGACTGCGATTTTGGGGCCAAGCGGTGTGGGTAAAACATCATTACTCAAGCTCATTGCCGGTTTATTAAAAAACGAAAACAATTGCCATACAACATTACAACTGAATAAAACACTCAGCATTGACAATATTGCTTACTTACCACAAGACGATTTGCTGCTGCCTTGGCTTTCTGTTTATGATAATTTATTGATTGGCCCAAAAGTCAGAAATGATGTCATTGATGAATCGTTACATCAACGCGCACTCACCATCTTGGCAAAAGTAAATCTGCTCAATGCAAAAAAATTATATCCGCATCAATTATCAGGCGGCATGCGACAACGTCTTGCCCTTGCGCAATTATTAATTCAAGATAAACCGATCATCTTGATGGATGAACCATTTAAATCGCTAGATGCCATGACCCGTTTTCATCTGCAAACACTCTTTACATCCTTATTAAAAGATAAAACGGTGATTTTTATTACACATGATTTACAGGAAGCCGCGCGTCTTGCCCACTTTATTTATTTCATGCAAGGGCATCCTGCCACCATTCAATTAGCAGCAACGTTACCTGATCTCATTCCCCGCGACTTAACATCCAATACGGTCATTGACACCCAAAAAGCGTTGTATCCGCTTTGGTCATCTCATGATGATTAGAACACTCATTTTAATTGGGATGTTGTTACTGGGCTGGCAAGCACTCGTCGTATTTTTGCAATTACCAATGTACCTGTTGCCCTCTCCATTGCAAGTCGCACAAAGCGCAATCATGCATTTTCCGTTATTAATACACGAAATGTGGCCCACGTTATATGAAATTCTCCTCGGGTTTAGCTTGGGTGTGCTAACCGGATTACTTGGTGGTTTATTAATAGCCAGTTTCAAGCCACTTAGGCGCTGGTTATTACCACTGATGATTATCAGCCAAGCTATGCCAACTTTCGCCATTGCTCCCTTGCTGGTCTTATGGGTAGGGTATGGTCTCTCATCAAAAATCATCACCGCCATCATGATGATCTTTTTTCCAGTAGCCAGTGCTTTTTATGATGGCCTAACCAACACACCAAAAGCCATGTTGGCCTTAGCAGAAATACAAGGCGGCAAACCCATGCAGGTTCTTTATCACATACGAATTAAAGCCGCCCTACCCAGACTTGCCTCAGGGATTCGTATCGCAGCAGTCATTGCCCCCATGGGAGCAATTATTGGTGAATGGGTAGGATCAAGCCAAGGGCTTGGCTATCTGATGTTGAGCGCCAATGCGCGCATGGAAGTTGATTTAATGTTTGCAGCATTAAGTATTGTGATTATAATGGCTTTACTACTCTACTTTACGATCGATTGCTTATTAAAAAAATACATTTGGTGGACTATCTGATGAAATCCATGATCAAACATTTGCTTATATTGCTGCTAACGCTACTGGTGCCTTTGCAAACACACGCAAGAGAAAAAGTAACCGTCATTTTAGATTGGCTACCTAATCCAAATCATGGGCCTTTAGTTGTCGCCAAAGAATTGGGTTATTTTAAAGAAGCAGGATTAGATGTCGAGCTGATCGGGCCGACAGACCCAAGCGATCCACCAAAATGGGTGGCTGCCAAAAAAGCCGACGTTGCCATCACGTATCAACCGAAGTTCATGCAATATGTTGATCGTGGATTGCCGTTAATTCGCATTGGCACCCTAATTGATAAACCGTTAAGTTGTGTGGTGGCATTGAAGGAGCGCGGCATCAATGATATCACTGATCTTAAAAACAAACGCATTGGATCGAGCACCAGCGGTCTTACCAGTATCCTGTTAAACAAATTATTGGCAAAAGCTGATCTGTCGCAACAAGACGTGACTTTAATTCACGTCAAATATAACTTAAATCAAGCTTTATTAACGCATCGAGTGGATGCCGTATCTGGCATGATGCGAAATGTGGAAGTCCCAGAACTTGAAGCATTAGGTCATCATGTCGTTGCGTTCTTTCCTGAAGAACATGGCGTACCCACTTACAGCGAATTGATTTATGTTGCACATGTTAATCATCAGCACGATGCAAAACTAAAACGTTTTATTCAAGCCACGGAGAAAGCAACACGTTATATTATTCATCATCCCAAAGAAGCCTGGCAATTGTTTGTCAAAGCTTATCCTGCAGAAAAATCACCTGTAAATGAAAAAATTTGGTTTTATACTGTACCTTATTTTGATGATACACCAAATGATTTCTATGCCCCCGAATGGAAACAATTTGCTCAGTTTTTATATGACAATAAATTGATAAAAACCATACAACCCATGAGTCGATATGCAATCCGAGTCTAAATAAGGAAAGGAAAACATGTTGGAACCTTTTATATTGGCATCATTTGCAGCCCTTGGTATTTTTGCGATCACCATTTGCAAATGCTTAGTTGATCTCTCGCGACTCAAACAAAAAAACGATAAATTAGATACGATGGTTGATCAACTGAAAGAATTGGTCACATCCCTGTCTCATGATGCACGCGAACATTTGCTCATGCAATTTAACATGACAGAACGTCATACATTTGACAGATTTAATCAACTCAAAGATCAAATACAACTTGCTTTCAGTGAACATCGTACAAAGTTTGATGAAAAACAAACGGAAACGTTTAAGCAACTCTTTGAAGCCTTGCATAAAATCGGTTTGGAAAACAGGCAAGAATTGCGCGTCTCTCTTCTTGATTCCACCAAAGAAATGGGTGAGAAAATTAAAGCATTGACGCTTACTACTGAAAATCAATTGAAAGATATTCACTATCAAGTTGAAAAACGATTAAGTGATGGCTTCGTTAAAACAAATGAAACGTTTAATCGCGTGATTGAACGTTTAGCACTCATTGATGCCGCACAACGCAAAATCACAGAATTATCAGGCAATATCATGTCACTACAAGAAGTGCTCAATGATAAACGCTCACGCGGTGCATTTGGTGAAGTGCAATTGTCTGCACTCATTTATAACATGATTCCAGAGCAAAATGTGGCTTTTCAATACACTCTCGCCAATGGTAAGCGCGCAGATTGCATGTTGAAGCTGCCCCCGCCAACAGGCAACATCATCATTGATGCTAAATTTCCTTTAGAAAATTTTCGCATCATGATTGCCTCAACGACCCTTGAGGCTGAAAAACAACAAGCCGAAAGACAATTTAAAATTGATATTCGCAAACACATTCAAGATATCGCCGAAAAATATATCGTGCCACCCGAAACAGCCGATGGCGCAATCATGTTCATTCCATCTGAAAGCGTGTTTGCTGAAATACATGCAAGGTATGGCGATTTGGTTGAGTATGCGCAACAACAGAAAGTGTGGTTAGTCTCCCCAACCACCCTCATGGCCGTACTAACAACAGCACGTGCCGTATTAAAAGATGCAGCCACGCGCAAACAAATGCATGAAATTCAAACGCATTTAAGATTTTTAGCAGAAGATTTTGATCGGTTTCAAATTCGCATGGACAATCTTGCTAAACGCATCGCGCAAGCCCATGCGGATGCAGAACTCATTCATATTTCATCGAAGAAAATTTCACAACGTTTTTCTCATATTGAACGCACTGAGTTTGATGCTTTGCAAGACATACCGGCGGATGAGAGCGACAGACAACCACTTCCTGTGACGGCGACAAAAGAGCAAGAACCATCATTGATTATGGGAAATAGTAGGGTGGATTAGGCGCTTAACTATTGAGAGCGTGCAGCAATTTCTCATGTATGCCATCAAATGAACCATTACTCATAATGAGCACATGATCATTAACCCGTAATGTTGTTTTGAGTCGATCAACGATCTCATTAACATCTTCAAAAGCTTGCGCGGGCTTTGCTAATTTCCTCAGCACCTCATCGACACCCCAATCGGGGTTGGGTAATTTACAGAACACTTCATCTGCAGCATCAAAAACGGTATGTAAGGTGTTTTTATGGACGCCACTTCGCATGGTGTATGAACCAAATTCAACGACAGCAATCAATCGCGCAGAAGAACTAATTTTATTGGCAAGTGCATTCAGCGTCGCTGCAATAGCAGTTGGGTGATGAGCAAAATCATCATAAATTGTAATGCCGCGTACCTTGCCTTTTATTTCTAAACGACGTTTAACATTTTTAAACTGGGCAAGATGTGCAGCACCTTTTGAGACATCTGCACCAATTGCTTGCAATGCTAAAAGTGCAGCAAGGGCATTATGCATATTATGTTTCCCTAGCAATGGCCACTTGATCGTGGTTTTGCATCCATCAATCATCACATCAAATTCACTACCACCTGAACGTTCATTGTCGATATGACATGATGACCCTTTGCCAAAAGCATGGGTGTTAGACCAACAGCCTTTTTGTATCACATCCAAAACATTGTCATCACTCGATGGATAAATAATATGCCCATTCCCTGGAACAGTGCGAGCTAAAAAATGAAACTGTTGTTTGATTGCATGCAAGTCCGGAAAAATATCAGCATGATCATATTCCAAGTTGTTAATGATTAATACATGCGGTCTATAGTGTAAAAATTTAGAGCGTTTATCAAAAAATGCACTGTCATATTCATCGGCTTCAATGACAAAGTACGGATTACTACCCATGCGAGCAGAACGGCCAAAGTTTTCAGGCACACCGCCAATTAAAAACCCTGGGTCAAAGCCTGCTTGATCTAAGAGCCACGCAAGCATGCTGCTGGTGGTGGTTTTACCATGTGTTCCAGAAACTGCAAGCACAGTTCTATCTTTCAAAACATGATCAAACAACCAAGCTGGGCCTGATGTATAAGGGATTTGATTATTCATAGTAAATTCAATGGCTGGATTACCGCGTTTGATGACATTGCCCACAATGACACAATCCACATTACGAGGAATATCACAAGGCTCATACCCAAAAGACACCTTAATTCCCAGCTCCTCTAATTGGGTGCTCATTGGAGGATAGAGAGCCATATCAGAACCTGTTACCTGATGACCGCATTCCACAGCCAAACGTGCTATACCTGCCATAAAGGTACCACCAATCCCTAAAATATGTACGCGCATACTGTCCACCTTTTATTCGAATGTGGTATTATGACGAAATTTGGGTAAGTGAGCAAAGGGATCAAGGAATCGATGAACATGGACGATCATCAGCATGTACTTTAGTTTGTTTGAAGCCATTACTGAAAGTGCAGTGTTGTTAGATAAGGCAGGGCGCATATTACATTGGAATCAAAGTGCTACAGATACCTTTGGTTATCAAAAGAAGGATGTGCTTGGAAAGTCGATCAACCTCATCTATGATCGCAATTTTCCCTTTCCTCGCCTGATTCAAGAAGCACACACCGAAAAAAAAACATGGCTACAAAATACCATTTATGTCACCAAAAATGGGCAAAAAGGTCATTGTCAAACTAGGCTGTCCCCTATTACCTTTCCGAGCGATCAAAAAGTCTCAGCACTCTTGATGCATTTATCTCACAGCGCATCAGACATCCTTGATATGTTCAATGCCGCAACTGTCCCTTTAAAAGATTTTATTCTGAGCACGACTTTATTATTAGAAACCGTGAATCAATTAGAAAAAATATCCCATAAATTCTCAGATAGCGAATTACGTTTTCGATTATTAGCCGAGAATGCAACTGATGTGATTTCACGCCATGTGCCAAATGGCAATTTCTTATATGTCTCCCCTGCTTGTAAAACAACAACAGGTTACACACCCGATGAACTCATGCAACGTAATTTATTTCAAATCATCGTACTGGAAGACCAAAAAAAGATTAAGAAAATTTTTGCAAGAAAACGCATGTCCAGTCAGCAACGTCCTATTATTTATCGCATCAAACATAAAGAAGGGGAATTACGTTGGTTTGAAAGCAATATTCGTATTATTGCGGATAAACATCAACACGTTAAAGAGATTCAATTAGCATCTCGCGATGTGACTGACCGTGTGAATGATAAGCGCGCACGTCTTCGCGGCCAACAATTGGCTAAAGTGTTTCGCTTGAGCACGATGGAAGAAATGGCATCGGGGATGGCGCATGAAATCAGCCAACCGCTTGCTGCTGTTGTCAATTATACTCGCGGTTGCATCAGGCACTTAGAAAGTGATGCGCACGATAAAGCTCAAATCTTAAGTGTCATGCAAAAAGCCGCGATTCAAGCAGCGCGCGCAGGTGAAATCATTCAACGTTTAAAAAATTTCTTTGGAAAAGGACAACTCATCAAAACATCTTGCAAAATAAATAATATTATTCGCGAGACGGTGACTTTGACGCAGACGGAACTTGTGAATGCTAAAATCAAAATGGAATTTCGTTTTGATCGCAACATTCCATTTATTTTTATCGATAAAATTCAAATTCAACAAGTGATTGCAAATTTACTGTATAATGCAACCGAAGCCATGCAAGAAGCAAACATTCGCAATAAACGCATTATCATTGAAACACAACTATCGGAACATGATACGATTGATACAACTTTTCGTGATACAGGACGCGGCTTCCCCAAAGACATCATCAATCATGTGTTTACCCCTTTTTTCACCACCAAAGCGCATGGGAGAGGCATGGGACTTGCTATTTGTCGCTCAATAATTGAAGCCCATGGTGGGCAATTTGTGATTAATCCAAATACTCACCATGATAGTTGGATTCGTTTTTCTCTACCAATTTCGAGTTAATTAAGTAAGGAGTGCTTACATGTCAATTATGGTACCTATAGTTTATGTTATTGATGATGATCAAGCGATGATTGAATCATTAACATGGATTATTGAATCAATTGGATTAGAGGCCAAGTCTTATTCCAGCGCACAAGACTTTTTGGATAACTATAATCCACAACAACACAGTTGCATTTTATTAGATGTCCGCATGCCAGGCTTAAGCGGCCCGGAATTACAAACTAAATTAAATGAAATGGGCGGCATTAACCCACCCATCATTTTCATTAGTGGACATGGTGATGTGCCACTCGCCGTACGTGTCATGAAAGCAGGTGCAATTGATTTCCTCACAAAGCCATTTAATGATCAAATATTGATCGAGAGCATCAATAAAGCACTGCGTGTCGATCGCGCAAACCGTGATAAACGACAAGAATGTGCACAAGCAAGAGCCAAATTTGCCTTATTGTCTCCCCGCGAAGCTCAAGTATTACAAGGCATTGTGGCCGGAAAACCCAATAAAGTCGTCTCATCGGAGCTGAATATCTCCCTTAAAACAGTTGAAGCACATAGGGCATCTGTCATGAAAAAAATGGGTGTGAAATCAGTGCCGGAACTTGTAAAACTTGTCTTAACAAATAGCATTCAAAAAGAAACTGTTGATGAAGAATAAGATTTTTTATGCCCTTAAGTACCTTTAGGGTTATCCCTGATATTAGTGGGTGCGAGACTAATAGGGCTAACCCTAGCACCCTAAGTATTCCTCTGCAAAATAACTTGGTTTATTCCCAATTTCTCTAAGCAATCATTCGTGAGATCATGAGAGTCCCTCTCAAAGAAACAAGTGGGTCAGGATTGTAAGGAGAAGCAGCCATGAATAAGAAACGTCAAGTATTAGTCGTCACCAATGCAATTACAGGGGACGAAATTGCTGAAATAAGAAAAGCGTTTGATAATAAATACGCACATCAAATGAATCTCAAATTAAGTTTGGTCCATATTATTCCTCGCTTACCGACTTGCTATTTTAACATTCCAGCAATGGGTGTATTAACGGAAAAATATTACCATGAAGCACGTGAATTATTGAATTTTGTTGGGAAACATTTGGAAGTACCAATGAAAGATCAATGGCTCATCTCAGGCAAAGCACGCTCAGAAGTATTACGTTTAGCCAATAAATTAGGCTCTCATTTTATTTTGGCTGGCGCTGAACAAATCAAAGAACTACAACATTCTTTGTTTTTCAAACACATTCATCAATATGAAAACATAAGGAATATTAGTCAGTTAAAACAACTACAATAAAAAATCACTCAAGCAGCGAGTATCTCCTCGAGAAATCTTGAGTCCTGACCCCATGTACATTCCTCCCAATGTACGTGGGTTTTTTTTGCTTGCACAATTAATGCTTTGCTATTATCCTGCTTTCTGCTTGGAGAAGATCTGCTTAAGTTCTTTAATGTATTTTGCCAAGAACTCGTTCCCTCTCCCTCCTAAGAAATAGTAGGGTGGATTAGGTGCGCTTTTTGCACCGTAATCCACCAAATTAAAAAATATCATTATTATCTTTGGTGGATTACGGCAAAAAGCGCCTAATCCACCCTACTATTTCTTAGCTTGAGGCGCATGGAGTGAAGCGTTCTTGTTTAAAGGAGACTCAAACGTGGAAAAATTTAACGCATTATATGCACAATCTGGCGGCGTCACAGCTGTTATTAATGCATCTGCATGTGGCGTCATTGAAACATGCAGGGAATATAAAGATAAAATTGGTACGTTGTATGCTGCAAGAAATGGTATCATTGGCGCACTCACCGAAGATTTAATTGATACCTCTCTTGAAACCAAAGAAGACATCGCAGCCCTCAAACACACGCCTGCCGGTGCATTTGGTTCTTGTCGATATAAATTAAGCTCAATTGAAAAACACCGTAAACAATACGAACGTTTAGTCGAAGTTTTTTCTGCACATAATATTCGTTATTTCTTTTATAACGGTGGTGGTGATTCACAAGATACGGCACATAAAGTATCACTCATTAGTCAAGAATTAGGGTATCCCATTACTTGCATAGGTATTCCTAAAACCGTCGATAATGATTTGCCCTTTACCGATAACTCGCCTGGATTTGGTTCGGTTGCAAAATACGTTGCCGTTTCCATTCGTGAAGCAGGCATGGATGTTGCTTCCATGTCACGCACGTCAACTAAAGTATTCATTTTAGAAGTGATGGGAAGACACGCTGGATGGATTGCTGCTGCCAGTGGACTTGCCGCAGAGCAAGAAGGTGACTCGCCACACATTATTTTGTTTCCCGAAATTCCACTCAATACGGAACGATTCTTAGCACGGGTAAAAACTTGTGTTGAACGTTATGATTATTGTTCGATTGTCGTCTCAGAAGGCGTTAAAAACGAACAAGGTGAATTTATTTCTGAATCAGGCTTAGTCGATGCATTTGGCCATAAACAATTAGGCGGTGTCGCACCCATTATCGCCAAAATCATTAAAGAAAGTTTAGGTTACAAATATCATTGGGCACTTGCTGATTATTTACAGCGGTCAGCACGCCATATTGCATCTGCGACCGACGTCGAGCAAGCGTATGCACTCGGCAAAAGCGCTGTACTCATGGCATTGAATGGGAAGAATGCTGTGATGCCTATCATTGTGCGTGATTCCAATCACCCCTATCGTTGGTCGATTGGCGAAGCCAATTTAGAAAAAGTAGCTAACGTTGAAATGAAAATGCCAAATCATTACATCAGCGAAGATGGATTTAATATTACATCACAATGTCGAGACTATTTGTTACCATTGATCCAAGGTGAAGCATACCCGCCCTATCGTAATGGCTTACCCAACTATGTGCGATTAAAAAATGCAGCTGTTCAAAAAAAGATCGAAACTGCGTTTGAGTTAACCAAATAGATCTAGAAATCGACTAGATCTCACTTGAGGACATTTTTTATGGTAAAATGTCCTCCTGATTAAAAAGGAGGTCACTCATGTCTTTGATATTACTCATCATCATCTTAGCCATTCTGGGCTATGGCATTCTCATTTACAATAAATTAATTGCGCAAATTGAAACCATCCGCAACAACCAAAAACAAATTGATATCCAATTGGATAGACGTTTTAAAGTCTTTGAATCACTCATTAATGTCGTTAAAAAATACATGGATTACGAACAAACGACGTTAAAAGATGTTGTGGCATTACGCAATCAAGCACAGCAAGCTAAAGCAAGTGGCGATGAAAAAACCCGTATTGACGCGGAAAACAAAATTTCAAGCATTGCCAGCAATTTAAATGTGGTGTTCGAGCGCTACCCAGAGTTAAAAGCCAATCAAAATTGCATGCAATTGCAAGAAGAGATTGTCAGCACTGAAAATAAATTGGCTTATTCTAAACAAGCTTTTAACGATAGCATTGAATTGTATAATGCCAATAAGCAATCTTTCCCAGCAAATGTTATTGTTTCGATGTTTAAAGCGAAATTAGATCAATTATTTGTGTACTGGCAATTGAGCGCTGAAAAAGTCACTGAACAAGAAGCCTATACTGTAAAATTATGAATTCACCACTGAATGAGTATACACAAGGTACAGCTAACTGGCGGGAGGTGATCAAACAAAACTCCCGCCGCACCTATCTGGTTATTGGCTTGTTTTTTGCCATTTATATCGCAATTGGGCTACTCGTCGATGTCTTTTTATATAGTCAATCTTATCCCACTGTATCACCCATAACCATTCTCGATGCCATATTACATGGTGAACTCATTCCAAAAGCCACCATCATCATGTTCATTATTGCTAGCATTTCTCTTTTAATCAGTTATTGGTTTCATGATCGCTTGATGTTATTGGGTACGGAATATCATGAAATCACGCCAGAAACAGCACGTAATGTACAAGAAACACAATTATATAATGTGATCGAAGAAATGAAAATCTCAGCCGGCCTTCGCTACATGCCGCGCGTTTATCTCATTGAAGCCGATTACATGAATGCATTCGCGAGCGGATACAGTGAAAAATCAGCGTTAGTTGCCATCACTCGCGGTTTAATGCAAAAACTGAATCGTGATGAATTGCAAGCTGTCATGGCACATGAGTTATCGCACATTAATCATCTTGATATTAAAGTAACATTGACTGCAACTTTACTCGCAAACCTTACCATCATTGTGATCGATATTTTATTTCGTGCAGCCATTTTCGCACCACGTCGTTCGGATAAAAAAGGCGGTGGACTAATTGTCATCATCATGCTGCTTAGGTTTTTATTGCCGATCATCAGCGTGATTTTATTATTATATTTAAGCCGAACACGAGAGTTGATGGCCGATTCCGGTGCTGTGCAACTCACGCGCAGTAATGAAGGTTTAGCGAATGCGTTACTTAAAATTCAAAATGACCATGCACAAAACGCCGATGAGTATCGCAACCAATATAACAATACGCCCAACGAGCAAATACGGCGCGAAGCGTATATTTTCGATCCGATGCAAGCAGGTTTTTTGTCTGTGCGTTCAGTAAATGATTTATTTTCCACTCATCCAAGCATTGAAAAACGATTAGAAGCCATTGGCTTTAAAAAGAAAACAACAGAATGACTTTTTGTGAAACCCCCAAAAAAATTGGTATTTTAATTACAAATACTGGCACGCCTGATGAGAGCAGCGTACAAGCAACCAGACGTTATCTACGCGAGTTTTTATCCGATCAACGCATTGTGCAATTACCACGATTCATTTGGTTGCCCATTTTATATGGATTAATTTTACCTTTTCGCGCCAAAAAATCTGCGAAATTGTATCAATTGATTGCGCAAAAGAGCGGTTTACCATTACGCACCAATATGCTAAAAATAGCTGAAAAAGTAGAACAGCAATTAAACCAACAGGGTCAATATCGCTACACCGTTAAAGTCGGTATGAATTATGGCAACCCTTCCATTCAATCGGCATTAAAAGAATTAGAACAATCAGACATTGATACGCTCATCACTTTGCCACTATTTCCACAATATTCCAATACCACAACTGCAGCAACCCATGATCGCGTGGTAAATAGTTTGCAAAAATGGCAACACTTACCTCATCATCATTTTATTCGTGATTATGCTGATCACCCTCATTATATCGCAGCCCTCTGCAATCGTTTAAAACAGTTTTGGCAGACACATGGAAAAGGCCAACATTTATTAATATCATTTCATGGTATTCCTAAACGTTATATTGATAAAGGCGATCCTTATGCAACGCATTGTCAAAAAACCGCAAAGGCATTGGCAAATACTTTATCACTGCAAAGCGATGAATGGACATTATGCTATCAATCCCAATTTGGTTATGACAAATGGCTACAACCTGCCACACAAACCGTGATTCAATCGCTTGCTCAAACAGGCCTCAAAACAATTGATGTAATTTGCCCAGGATTTAGTGTAGATTGTTTAGAAACACTGGAAGAAATTGCAATACGTTATGAGAAAGAGTTTGTGGGCAGAGGCGGTGAACAATTGCGTTATTGTGCGGCGCTGAATGATCAAATTGACTATATCACTGCAATTCTCAACGTGTTTGCATCAGGCAACGGATTAAAATGCTAGCTAAAAGGAGTTTTGTATGAAAAGTATTATATATGGAATCCTCTTCATTTTCATCGTGTCATTTGGCATAAAAATGCTTGCAGAAGAAGGTACCACCACGACAACGAGTGTCACAAAAACCACAGGGCCGGATATCGATAATACGACAGTAACGACAACCTCCACCACGACATCAGTAAATGATGTTGATGCCAATATTGTCACAGCCATTTATGCGAAATATAAAAAAGATGCAACATTAACCGGAACAGAAATCACAGCCACCAGTAACAATGGTATTGTTACGTTGGATGGTACAGTGACCATGCAATCGCAAGCCGATGAAGCCATTCAAGTTGCAAAATCTATTCCTAATGTGAAAGATGTCAGATCCACGATCAATATAAAAACTGGTCTTAAAACACCTACTACGACGAATGCTCCGAAATATTAAGTCGGTCTGCAGCCGCTCCGTTATGTGTATAAAGAAGCGACGACAAGGGACAAATTCTCTAACCCGTTCATCTTATTATCTTTTTTATCTAAACCAGAACCGCAATCCTCTCTCTTTACGCATTCATCCTCATTTAATGTTATGATGAAATGAGACAGGTATTATGGATGATACCAAATGCATACAAGCATGCGTAAACTGATCACGATTTTGCTTTTAGTATCCACTTTCCATACCACAAACGCTTATGCGTCTTATGGCGCGTCATTCAACTTCCCCCTTGAAACGAGCACACCCCCCTATCTTCGTGGTTATCAGCTCATGCTGAATTACGATCCCAAGACCATTGTTTGGCACGGATTCGATTTGTATTTTGATGCAGGGTTTTCACGTTTTTGGGTAAGCAATCAAACAAATCATAAATCACTCAACATATACTCAATTGCGCCAGTTGTGCGTTATTCATTTAAAAAATATGGACAAATCACACCTTATTTAGAATTGAGTATAGGTGCATCTTATTTAAGCAAAACTCGATTAGATGGTCGCAATCTTGGCATTCATTTTGCATTTCAAGACCGTGGGGGATTTGGCGCGTTATGGGCAATAAATAATCAACAACTCTCATTTAGTTTACATGCCATCCATTACTCTAATGCTCGCATGTCTGAACATAATTCAGGCATTACGGTGCCACTCGCGCTTGATATTGGTTATCAGTTCTCATAATTTCATTGCGAAACCCGAGCCTTACAGCTACCATTAAGAGCATTCTGCTGTATAGACAAAACCTCATTGGATTCACGCAATGAAAACAAGGAATCTAATTAAAAATCATTTCCAAGAAGTGAAATTGATCACTAAACGATCAATTATTATTTTATTTATTATGCTGCTCCTTGTGTGTTTGCTGATCACTCGCCTCATCTATTTGCAACTCTACAAACACAATGTGTATACAACACTTGCCACCAAAAATTGGCTTGATCTTGTCCCAGTCGAACCGAGTCGCGGTTTAATTTTTGACAGGCGTGGTGTGTTACTTGCTGAAAATATGCCCATTTTTAGTTTAGATGTGACGCCGATTAAAATAAAAAACTTGCCAGAAACCATTCAAAAATTAAAACGTTTTATTCCATTAAGCAATAATGAGCTCGCGCAATTTCAAAAACAACTTAAAACGCGCAGGCGCTTTGAAGAAATACCGATTAAATTACGTTTGACCGAAGAACATGTGTCACGATTTGCCGAAAACCAATATCAATTTCCAGGCGTAACCATCAATGCTCGATTAATACGTCATTATCCTTACGGCATTCATGCAAGCCACTTACTTGGCTATGTTGGGCGCATTAATGCACAAGAACTGACAGAAATTGATTCCATCAACTATAGCGCAAGTCATTATATTGGCAAATCAGGTATTGAAAAACATTATGAAGAAGAATTACATGGCATCGTCGGCTACAAAGAAGTCGAAAATGATGCCAGCGGCAAAGCGATACGTATTTTAAAGTCAACAAACGGCACCCCAGGAAAAAATGTTTACCTTACGATAGACATGTCACTACAAATGGTCGCAGAGCAATCACTAGAAGGACATCGAGGGGCACTAGTCGCCATCGAGCCAAAAACTGGGCAAATATTAGCCATGGCAAGCGTACCGGGCTTCGATCCCAATATATTTGTTGTTGGCATCAGTCAAACTGATTATCAAGCCTTGCAACAATCCAAAGACAAGCCGCTCTATAATCGCGCCTTACGTGGTTTATACCCGCCTGCATCAACGATAAAACCATATCTTGCACTCGCCGCCCTGCACTACAACATCATTGATCCCGATGATACGATCTATGATCAAGGCTGGTATCAAATACGCAGTAATAGTCACGTCTTTCACGATTGGGAAAAACGTGGTCATGGTGTAGTTGATCTTAATTCTGCGATCACCCGCTCTTGCGATATTTATTTTTATCAACTCGGCATGAAGCTTGGCATTAAACGCATCAGTACATTTTTATCGCAATTTGGTTTTGGCAGTGCAACGGGCATTGATTTAGATGATGAACTCACTGGCATATTGCCATCCCCTGAATGGAAACTACGAGCCAAAGGTGTTAAGTGGTATGAAGGTGATACCGTAAATGCTTCTATCGGTCAAGGTTACATGCAAGCCACCCCCCTACAACTTGCAAGCGCTATTGCAACCATTGCTAATCGCGGGAAACGTTTTATTCCATATTTATTACTGGCAGAACAATTACCCAATAAACCATTACTCTTTCAACAAGCCATTCAACTTGATGCCGTCAAATTACGAGATGAACAGATTTGGGATACGATCATAGACAGCATGCAAGAAGTGGTGGCCAGTCCCTATGGCACAGCGTACCGTCCCTACGGCAAAAAACATCAATACAGCATTGCAGCAAAAACAGGTACAGCGCAAGTCGTATCAAAGCGCGGTAATCCCAATGAAAAAGATATCCAAGAATCTTTGCCGGAAAAATGGCGAGATCATCACTTTTTTGTTGCATTTGCCCCGGTGGATAATCCCAAAATTGCCATTGCCGTAATTTCAGAAAATAGTTATGTTGCAATTGAAGCAGGACGGGCCGTGATTGATCGTTACCTTGGGAACAAAAAAAATGTTAACTGATTATCTAAAAAGCAAATTACCGAGCGCATCATCACAAGGTCAATATAAATCATTTTGGCAAGCCATTCATATTGATATCACGTTACTGACACTCATTATCTTGCTATCTGTCGTTGGTTTTATCATTCTCTTTAGTGCAAGCAATCAGCATTTAAAAATGCTCGAAATACAATTCATGCATTTTTTAGTGGGTTTATTTGCCCTTATTTTAATTGCGCAAGTGCAACCTGTTACCTTGCAACGTTATGCACCCTTGGTGTATTTATTTGGACTTGCGCTCCTCATTATTGTGCTCGTTATGGGTCATCATAGTAAAGGTGGCCAGCGTTGGTTACATCTTGGTTTGTTCCGGTTTCAACCAGCAGAAATCATGAAACTTGCTATTCCTTTGACCTTAGCTTGGTATGCCCATCGCACTTATTTACCCATTAAGTTTAAACCATTATTATTATCATTATTGATTATTTTCATTCCTGCGGTATTAATCGCAAAACAACCTGATTTAGGGACCGCTATTTTATGCGTGATGGGCGGAGCGAGTGTGATATTTTTAGCTGGCATTAGCGTTCGCGCGATCATTGTCATACTCTCTATGATCACAGCTTCCGTCCCATTTGTTTGGTATTTATTATATGACTACCAAAAACAACGTGTGCTGACTTTTCTTGATCCTGACCAAGATCCACTGGGTAAAGGTTATAATATTATTCAATCCAAAATTGCAATTGGCTCAGGCGGTTTATTTGGCAAAGGTTGGTTACAAGGCACACAATCTAATTTGCAATTTCTACCTGAACACACCACTGACTTCATTTTTGCTGTGTCTGCCGAAGAATTTGGCTTGATTGGCAGTCTCGTTTTGTTAACGTTATACATGCTGATTGTGTTTCGCGGCATTTATATCACGCTGCACGCACAAGATACATTCTCTCGTTTATTAGCAGGCAGCATCACATTTGTGTTCTTTACGTCTTTTTTTATTAACATTGGCATGGCATCCGATATTGTCCCTGCTGTAGGCGTCCCATTGCCTTTGATTAGCTGGGGCGGCACGGCCATGGTGACGATGCTCGCAAATTTTGGTATCTTGATGTCAATACATACACATCGCAAATTAGTGTCTACGTAGGGGTTCAATATGTTACGTACAATTCGCATCCTAGTTTTATTATTGATTTGTCTCCCTTTGTTCTCAGGTTGCATGAAAGAACAAACCCACTTTGCCAAACGACAAGATGTACAAGAGTTCATAACGCGTATGTCCTCAAAACATGGTTTTAAACAACAGGAACTTGCGTCATTATTTGAACAAGTGCAAGTACGGCCTGATGTGATTCGACTCACTAAAAAACCGCTTGAAAAACAAACGTGGCGTAAATACCAAACACTTTTTGTTAGTGCATGGCGTATACAACATGGCGTGAAATTCTGGGACCAATACCAAAACACGTTATATCGTGCTCATCAACAATACGGCATACCACCTAGCATTATTGTGGCAACCCTTGGCATTGAAACGCGATATGGGAAAAACATGGGGGGATATCGCGTCATCGATTCATTAAGTAATCTTGCCTTCAATCAGACGCCGCGCGCGCCTTACTTCAAACAAGAACTTGAGCAATTTTTACTCTTATCTCGAGATAACCAACTGGATCCATTAACAGTGAAAGGTTCTTATGCTGGTGCCATTGGTCAACCACAATTCATGCCAAGCAGCTATCGTTATTATGCTGTTGACTTTTCAGGGAATGGCAACATTGATCTCATGTATAACACGACTGATGTCATTGGCAGCATCGCGAATTATTACAATAAAAATGGTTGGGTGCCAGGCGGCAAAATTGCATCCCCCATTCGCGATATGCGCATCCACCGAAACCTTGCTGCACTCAAAAACCAAAAGAAAACCATGGCAGAATGGAAAAAATTAGGCATCACCACTAAGCTCACGCATTCTGAACAAGAAAAAGCAACCTTAATTGAACTTGATAACCGCGACACGAAAGAATATTGGTTAGGTTATCGTAACTTTGAAGTCATCAAACGTTACAATGCCAGCAATTTATATGCGATGGCGGTGTTTCAATTAAGCCGATACATCGATGATTTAAGAGGACAAAAGCCACATGGTAGTCATAAAAAATCAGCTTAATATCATCAATGTCAAGCAGCCCTTGACGTTTTTATTATTACTATTACTTGCGATTTTAATGGCGAGTTGCACCCATGTGAAACGTGATGGGCCACCTTCTTTTTATGTTGATGAAACAAGAATCCCAAATGCAGTACCAAAGCCTGAGCCGCTTAGCAAGCGTAACCTTGCGGTCTATCGTGTAAAAGGCAAAACCTACACCACACTTAAATCCAGTAAAAATTTTCAAGAAGTTGGGATCGCATCATGGTATGGCACACTCTTTCACGAAAGGAGCACATCAAGCGGTGAACCCTACGACATGCTTGGCATGACTGCCGCACATAAAACCTTACCACTACCGACTTATGTTGAAGTGCTCAATTTAAAAAACAAACGCAAAGTGATTGTGAAAGTCAATGATCGTGGACCATTTAAAGATAATCGCATTATTGATTTATCATATGTCGCAGCAAAAAAATTAGGCATGATTGGACATGGTACCGCTTATGTGAAGGTCACAGCAATCGATCCATATCAATATCAACATCGGATGATGTTAGCACAAAATAAACCGTCTTCTACAAAAACACTCGGAAAACCTTTACATCACTCAACGTATGCTAGAATTAAAAAATCGCGTTATGTTGAAGTCGGTTCATATAAAAACCACGCACATGCTATGCGCATTAAAGAACAATTAACACATCAACTCAATTTGCCTGTCTTTGTCACCAAAAACAAATCATCGCATTATCTGGTGCATGTGGGGCCGGTCAAAAATGAAAAAATGGTCGTCCTAATTAAAAAACGTTTACATAAAATGAGAAACATTACCTGATGTCATGGCTTATTTTTATTCTTGCATTTTTCATTACCATTATGGTGGTCGTTGGCATTCATGAATCATCGCATTTTCTAGCGGCAAAATTAATGGGCGTAAAAGTCCTGCGTTTTTCCATTGGTTTTGGTAAGTCACTGATCTCTTTTCATGATAAAAGTGGCACAGAATATGTTTTTGCACTCATCCCCTTAGGGGGTTATGTCAAAATGCTCGGAGAAACGGATGATGCCAGCAAAGAAGAACAAAAACAAAGTTATGCATCACAGCCATTTTATAAAAAAGCATGTATTATTCTTGCAGGCCCCTTATCCAATTTTGTTTGCGCTTGGATTTTATACAGTCTCGTCTATTCAATTGGGTTTAGCGCCTTAAAACCCATTTTAGGTCCCATTACACCTACATCCATTGCAGCAAAAGCCGGATTAACATCACATGATGAAATCATACAAGTCGATGACACCGAAACACTCAGTTGGACAAAAGTCGTGTTTCAATTTGTATTACACGCTGGAGACACCAAACCATTACTTGTGCGCACCAAAAAAATCTGTGGGTTAGATCACACAGCAATGAATTGTCAAAGCACCACCGCCACCCATCAAATGGATCTTTCTACTTGGTCATTAAATGGATTAAAGCCTGACCCCTTAGGCAGCTTAGGCATAGCTCCTTATTTGCCGCCAAACATTACGATACGGGATGTGATGCTACAAAAAATTCAATATTCGCCAATTGATGCCATGTATCATGCTTATTTACAATGTAAAGAACTCACTTATTTTAATCTCATTGTAATTAAAAAAATGTTGTTTGGGCAATTATCGTTGGATGGCTTAGGTGGTCCGATTGCGATTTTCGATACAGCAGGACAAGCGCTCAATCAAGGCATGGTGGTGTTTTTGGTGTTTCTTGCTTTCATGAATTTATCAATCGGATTAATCAATTTATTCCCCATTCCGGGCTTAGATGGTGGGCAGTTATTATTGCAAATGATCGAGTGGATATTGCGAAAACCCATCTCGCCCATTGCGGTTGAAATCATCGTCCGCATTGGCTTTGCTGTATTATTACTGTTATTTTTTCGTGTATTATACAATGACATTTTGCGATTAATGCAATGAAACACTTAAGCGAACGAGCCATCATTCAATTATTAGCACAGCACTCATCCACTCCCGCTGATGTCTTTGGTATCGGTGACGATGCCGCCGTCATTCATCGCGGCAGTGATTGCGAAGTGATTACAAAAGATTTACTCATTGAAGACCAGCATTTTCGATTGAATTATTATTCACCTGAACAACTGGCTAAAAAAGCATTGCATGTCAATTTAAGTGATGTTGCTGCGATGGGTGCAACACCTCAGTATATTTTGCTAGGCTTAAGCATCCCAATAAACCGATCAGCAGACTGGTTAAGTGTGTTTTTGCATTGTTTCAAACAAGAATGTGCAAAAGCAAAAGTATCTTTGATTGGTGGTGATACGACGCTATCGCCACATGGGTTGATGATCAGCATTACAGCGATTGGACATGCACAAGAATCACACCTTAAATATCGACATGGCGCACAGCCTCGCGATCTCATCTGCGTTTTAGGTCATACAGGAGGCGCTTATGCTGGATTATTATTGTTGGAAGATAACATTGCTGGTTTTGAGCCATTAAAAACTTGTCTACTGTCACCTACGGCGTTAGTTGAAGAAGGAAAATGGCTTGGCGCACAAACCGCTGTCACAGCCATGCTCGATACCTCAGATGGAATTTATATTGATTTAAACCATTTATGTGATGCATCGTCAAAAGGCGCAGTTTTAAATATCGATCAATTACCGATATTACCTTCGTTACTTGATGCAACACGCGCACTTAACATCGATCCATATGATTGCGCGTTAATGGGCGGTGAAGATTATGGTTTATTGTTTACGGTTAAACCAGAGGGCTTCCATGCACTCAAAAAAGCATTTGCGCAGCAATTTGCTATCCCGCTGACTGCAATCGGTGTGATCACGGATACAAAAAAATTAGCGTTAAAAATGCACAATGAAGATTATAAACCCGTGCTAAAACCATTTTCGCATTTCAAAGAACTTGACTAGTTGAGCAAACATCAGTTATAGCTAAATAATATTTTAAGCATGCGAGAAGAAAAAAATGAGCGCCACAAGACGAAAACAATCATTTGACTCAACGAGTAACATTCAAACACAACTCCAAATCACCTACGAACCTGATGATATGATCGATGACCTCATCGCAGAGAGGGAAAAAGCCATCAATAAAATCTCTGGAGAGATGGAAGATGTGAATGCTCTTTTTAAACAAATGCACACGATGGTTCTCGAACAAGGTGAGAAAATTGATTCCATTGCCACTAATATTCAAAAATCAACCGACAACGTTGAAGTGGCAAAAAAAGAGATTATCAAGGCAGATGAAAACAGCAAAAAGAGCTGCTCTATCCTTTAAGCTCGTTAGACACTGTACACGGTAAAATTCATATCGATCCGTCAGTCTTCAGCGAACAGTTTATTTTATGATTGCTTTTTCGCAGTATATGTTGTATATTCATCGACCTTAGTTGTATTTGATCCATCAGCGTAGCGGGCATTGGTCCTTTCGCGACGATAGATTGTGAACCCCGCCAGGTCCGGAAGGAAGCAACGGTAACAATTGATGCGGGCGCCGAAATGTGGCTAGTTCCCGCTACACTGATGGATCATAACACTCACGATCACACCCTGAATGCTGCGCTGAAAGGCTTTCGTCTTATGACATATCAAGCACTGGCAAGAAAGTGGCGCCCCCGCTCATTCCAAGACGTGGTGGGCCAACCTTCCACATTACGTATTTTGACCCACGCTTTAGAAAAAAACCGCTTACACCATGCTTATCTCTTTACTGGCACGCGCGGTGTGGGTAAAACCACGTTAGCACGTATTTTAGCCAAATGCTTAAATTGTGAAAACGGCGTCACGCCAGCACCATGCGGGCATTGCGCCAATTGCCAAGCCATCGATACTGGTCAATTTCTAGACTTATATGAAATTGATGCGGCATCACGCACCAAAGTGGAAGACACGCGCGATTTACTTGATAACGTCGCTTATCCACCCACCATGGGACGATACAAAATATACCTGATTGACGAAGTGCACATGTTATCACAGCACAGCTTCAATGCCTTGCTAAAAACACTCGAAGAACCGCCCGCCCATGTTAAATTCTTGCTTGCGACCACTGACCCAAAACGCTTGCCGGTCACCATTTTATCGCGCTGTTTGCAATTTCATTTAAAGCACATTTCAGCAGAAACGATTGCTGAACGTTTAACCTACATCTCACAACAAGAACAGATTACGCACGAAAAAGAAGCGCTCTACCTATTGGCAAAAGCAGCCAATGGCAGCATGCGTGATGCATTAAGCTTACTTGACCAAGCCATTGCTTTTGGCGCAGGTCAGGTCAATACCAATGATGTCAATAGTATGCTGGGCAATGTATCGCAACAAGATGTCATCCCATTACTTGAGGCACTGCACCAACAAAATGGTGCAGCCGTGATGAACATCTTAAACAATATGCTGGATGATATTGGCGATGCCAACGTCATTTTAGAAGAAACCATCGCAGTGTTACATACGATTGCCATGGCACAAATGATACCGCAATACGCTCTTGATCATTCAGCATGTAAACAATTGGCAACACAAATATCGCCAGAAACCATACAACTGTATTACCAAATTGCCTTATTAGGGCGGCGTGATTTGGGACTTGCCCCATCTCCTAGGCAAGGCATTGAAATGGTGTTATTGCGCATGCTGGCATTCACCTTAGGAGATGAAAAACTCACGTCCAAGATGCAAGCACAGCCTAATCAAGCCATACAACCAGCACCCACTGAACAAAATCATGCCCCTGTCACGCTGAATGCTGCACCACCCGATTCGCCAAATTGGCGGAATATTGTGCAAGCATTAGGTTTATCGGGCATGGCACACATCATTGCCTCAAACTGTATTTTAACCAAGCAAACAGATAACAGCATGCACCTGCTCCTCTCCAAACAACATGCTGCGGTATTGAATGATAAGCTAAAAGAACGATTACAAAGCGCGCTTGCTCAGTATTTTGGCAAAGCCATCACCCTTGCAATCACCATCAGTGATACAGAACTCATGACACCCGCTAAAGAAGTTGCTACCGAAAAAACCAAAGAGCATCAAGAGGCAAAAGAAAAAATCAGCAAACATCCCTTGATTAAACATTTTCTAGATCGTTATGATACGACACTGGATATCAACACTACCACTATCAACTGAGGAACAAACACATGACAGACAAAATTGGTTTAAACGACATCATGAAACGCGCACAAGAAATGCAAAAAAAATTACAAGACATCCAAAAACAAGTGGCTGAAATGGAAATTACCGGTCAATCAGGCGGCGGCATGGTTAAAATCACTGTCACTGGCCAACATTATGCTAAAAAAGTGGTGCTCGATCCAAACTTATTAAAAGAAGATCGTTCTGTCATCGAAGACTTAGTCGCTGCTGCAATCAATGATGCCACCGATAAAGTTGAAAAAGCACTCAGGGAAAAAATGGGTGGCCTTGCTGGCATGCAATTACCTGATGGATTTGGCACACAGGATGCTTAATGCAATTTAGTCCGCTCTTGCAAAAGCTGATTGAATCATTGCGCTACTTGCCCGGCGTTGGGCCAAAGTCTGCCCAACGTATGGCATTTCAACTGCTGACACGTGGCCGCGACAAAGGTAAATTATTAGCAAGTGCCTTACAAGAAGCCATGATGCATATTGCCCATTGCCAAGATTGTCGCATTTTCACAGAAAGCGCGCGCTGTCAAATTTGTGCATCGCCCTATCGCGATGCATCATTGCTTTGTATTGTCGAAAACCCAATTGATGTCGCAGCTATTGAACAAACAGCACAATTTAAAGGCAAGTATTTTGTCTTATTGGGCAAACTTTCCCCTTTGGATGGCATAGGGCCCAATGATATTGGTATCAATGAATTGAAAGCACGTTTTGAAACAAAAACCATACAGGAAGTCATTATTGCGACCAACCCAACCGTTGAAGGCGATGCGACTGCACATTATGTGGCAACCTTAGCAAGGCAATATGGCATTACCGTCACGCGCATTGCGCGTGGTGTGGCACTGGGGTCAGAGCTTGATTATATTGACCCGCATACGTTGGCACATGCATTGGTTGGGCGTGAAACAATCTGTTAAAAACACTCCTCGCAATCTGATGTCTCCCCACGAATTTTACCAAAAACTAAGGAAATAGTAGGGTGGATTAGGCGCTTTTTGCCGTAATCCACCAAAGATAATAATGATATTTTTTAATTTTGTGGATTACGGTGCAAAAAACGCACCTAATCCACCCTACTATTTCCGAAGAATACAACGCTAATTTAATCGTTTAGATGAGATGACTACATAATTTTTAATCATGACAGCTTTTATTACGACTTCTTCTGATTGAATACAAATGGCATTGCATTAGCATTCATCACACTCGTTGTAGAAGACGTTGACGTATTAGCATTAACATCAACAGATGCGAAAAACTGAGGTGAATATGGTTGCGCATCATGATTGAGAGTGACCGCCCTAGTCTTCTCATGAGTTAACTTTGGCCGAATCATACAAAATGCTCGTCCGCTATTCGCTTGATCTTCTTGCAAAGATGCATGATATTTACCGTTTAGATTGAGATCGTTTATGAATTGAATCGTGGCTTTTTTCATATCACGTTCTTCGCCAAGATTGCGCGTACTATGTAATCCTTTTCCATAAATAATGATCATTTTCATGGGCAACACGTTCATTGTCTCCATAAATTCATTCAGCGCAATGTATGCACCGCCATACAAAAAGTCATAACGGTGCAAATCGATGGTATAAACGCCATGCCTATGTACTTTAGATGGTGTGATTGGTTTAAAATTGCATGTTTTATATATCTCTTTAGCTTCTTTCAGCTTATTATGACTCACCAAAACATCAATCATAACGTGATGCAAGAGATCATTGAACGTCTTTTCTTTAAGTGCCACTTGATAAATTCTGTTTGCCGCCTCAAGTCGACCATGTTTACCTGCCGCCTTAAACGCACAAGAACGAATAATAGTTATACTATTATCAGTGATATCGCCAGCATAATATGCTCGATTAGCATGATGATACACTTTCATCACTGAATTAAAATCATTATTCTTACTCATTGCTTCAATCATATCGACATAGGAAATCGCACTGAGCGTACCTTCTTCCAGTGATGTTTGATAAATTCTTTTTGCGACCTCAGTTTCGCCATGTTCACCTGCAGCTTTGATCGCACAAGAACGAATGACAGTCACGTCGTCATCGGTAATATAATTATTATCATAGTCTTTAATAGCCTGTTGATACACTTCCATGGCTAAATCATAATCGCCATGCTTATTATTCATGGCCTCAATCATGTTGACGTAAGTGATGGAGGAGAGTGTGACATCTCTTAATGCCGCCTGATAAACTATCTTCGCGATTTTATTCGCGATTTTAGGTTCACAATGTTTAGCTGCAACTTGAATCACCATACCACGAATAACAGTCAAGTCATGATTAGTGATTTTGGCATCAGAATAAGCTTCCATTGCATTACTATACGTTTCCATCAATAAATCCATATCGCTATTTTTATCTGCAACATCCATTAATGCAGGATAAGACATACCATCGAGAAGGTCTTTCTCAACAGCAATATTGTATAATGCGATGGCATGATTGACCTTCTGATATCGACCTAATTTAGAGATGACTTGATTTATAATAAAAGCATCTGGATATAAGCCTTCTGCCAACATGTCATTTAAAATAGAAATTAATTCTCTAATATTTTGAGTTTTTGTTATTTGTTTCCTGTACGCAATGTAAGCTTTTTTATAAGAGGTAAAATTCTCTTTAATTGGAGTGAGTGCTTTTAACCGCTGGATCACTGTATCAAATGAATTAATTCTGCTCTTAGCATTTTGTGTTGTCTTTGGTCGTGATAAGCTCATTGTCTTTCTGCCTCGTATCTTATAATGAGCATAGTATAATCATGCTTTATTAAGAAAATATTAAATAATTAGCCAAAAATCAGTAAGTTAGCATTTACAAGACAATCTACTGGGTCATGAAATTCATGTTGAAGCGCTGACAGTAAAAGCGTACACTCATCGCACATGAAACATTAACCTAAAAACATATGATTACATTTGATAATGTCACCTTACGACGTGGTGCCAATATTTTACTCGAAGACATCCAATGGACACTCTACCCGGGTGAGCATATTGGCTTAATTGGTGCAAATGGCAGCGGTAAATCGAGTTTATTCGAGATGATATTGGGCCATCTCCAACCGGATGCAGGCGTTCTACGCTTGCCACCTAAGCTTGCGATTGCCCACGTTGCACAAGAAATCCCCGTTGGCAACCAGTCCGCTCTTGATTATGTGCAGGATGCTGATACCACATTAAGACAATTGCAACGGCAACTCAAAGAAGCCGAAGACAAAGAAGACGGCATCCAAATCAGCAAATTGCATGAGGCACTACATCAAATTGATGCCTATCGCGCAACCGCCCGTGCTGCTGAATTATTAGATGGTTTAGGATTTCACCATAGCAAACACCATCATCCGGTTAACTCATTCTCAGGCGGCTTTAGAATTCGTTTAAATTTAGCACAAGCACTCATGTGTCGCTCTGATTTATTATTGCTCGATGAACCCACTAACCACCTCGATTTAGATGCGATTATTTGGCTGGAAAATTGGATAAAGCAATATCAAGGCACATTAGTGTTAGTTTCGCATGATCGTGAATTTCTTGACCATACCATCACCCGCATTGCGCACATTCACCAGAAACACATTAAACTGTATACCGGTGATTATTCATCATTTGAAAAGCAACGTGCAGAGCAAGAAACGCTACAGAAAGCGCAATACGCAAAAGAACAACGTCAAGTTGCCCATATGCAAGCCTTCATTGACCGCTTTAAAGCAAAAGCATCGAAAGCCAAACAAGCACAAAGCCGCGTCAAAGCATTAAACCGCATGACCTTGACTGCGATGGTGCATGAATCATCCCCTTTCCAATTTAAATTTAGCGCCATCACAGTCCCTGGTGGCCCATTAATTACGATGGATCATGTTTCATTTAGTTATGGTGATAAATTGATTTTAGATAATGTGAATTTACACATTGCACCGCGCGATCGCATTGCACTGATTGGCCCAAACGGTGCAGGCAAATCGACGCTGATTAAATTATTAGTCGGGGAATTACAGGCATCGCGTGGTGAAACCAAACGTCACCAGAATTTAAAAATAGGCTATTTTGATCAACATCAAGTTGAAGCTTTAGCATTAAATGAGTCTGCGCTATATCACCTGAAACAACTGGATCCCAAGGCACCGGATGTGATGTTAAGAAAATTTTTGGGGCAATTTAACTTTACTGGTGATCAAGTGTTTGTTCCCTTAGCACAATTTTCTGGTGGTGAAAAATCGCGTCTTGCATTGGCACTGCTTGTCTACTTAAAACCAAATATATTATTGCTTGATGAACCGACCAACCATTTAGATATTGATATGCGAGAAGCACTGGCTCTTGCCTTACAAGAATATGAAGGCGCAATTATTTTGGTATCGCATGATCGCTATCTGATTAAAACAACGATTGATCAATTAAAGTTGGTGGCCCATCATCACGTGATCGATTTCGATGGTGATTTAGATGAATATGAACTATGGTTAAAAGGATACCGTAAAGAAACTGCGGCACAAATCAATATGAAAACTGAGGCAATAGCTCAAAAGTCAGATCGACAACAGACCACCGTGCAGCGTGAACGTTTAAAACCCATTCAAGATAAAATTAAAAAATTAGAAACGAAACTCAGTACGCTGCATGATAAGCTTAAAATTATTGATGGCCAGTTAGGCAAACAAGAGTTATATGAAGATCCAGCACAAAAAGAACAATTACGTTTATTAATAATAAAACAGGCTTCATTAAAAAAAGAAATAGATGAAACAGAAAATGCTTGGGTGTTGGCGCAGGAGGAGCTGGAGAAAATAAAAAAACACGAATAAAGCAGCAATCACGGTTTTGTTACGCTTTAAGATCAAAAATTCGCTTTAATGACAATCGACTACTTACTTTTGATGAACATAGATGATATGTCCACTGGTTGTAACAGCTGCATTCTTAGTCAAGGTATGGCCATAAATAACGGTAATATTACCAGTAACACTACTGACATTAGCATTTATAATGATATTTCCAAGAGATGGGTCAGGCGCAACGAGGGAAACAACACCTGGACCACCAGCACTCAAAATCGCATCAATGTTTATCGCACCTTTATTCGTAAACAAGAAAATATTCCCGCTATTTCCGCTAATGATGGCAGCATGAGTAGTGATTGAAGCATTGCTGAATATATTGATATTACCACCCGTGCCAGAAGTGATCGCACCAGTCGTTATGATATTACCCGTATTAGTGACATTGACCTTGTCTCCATTTGCTGCATTGATACCAGTAATCGTCAGTGTTGGACTAGCATTATTTAATGTTATGTCTCCTTCACCAGTGTTTACCGCATTGAAGCTTGAGATAGCATTATTAACATTATTCAAGTTGGTTCCTTCAACCGAGCTGGTTGTGAGCAATCCTTTTTTAATGATGCCATCGTTAGATTCTTGAATGGTATCAGTTGTTGTTAAAGTAATAGCATTCAAATTAAGCGCACCAGCCACATTGATATTATTATCATTTGCATTCACAGTTAAACTATTGCTTGGTGTTGCAAAAATTATTGTTGGATTCACTATGGTATTAGCGCTGCTCATTTGTAATTTATTGCCATTGTTTGTTATCTTAATTGTGCTATCTTTGGCGCTGAAGTTAAATATACGATTTAGTGATGATAACGTATCTGTAATTGCATTTAATCCAGTGTAAGTCACAACATTGCCATCAATGTTAACATTTCCTGTATGTGCTGTAGTAAAGTTATGAGTAATATTCGTAGCTGAATAATTATTTAAAGTTAAACTGCTATTATTTGCTATTCCACCATTTAGTGTAATTGGTTTATTGATAATTCCATTGATGTAATCGAGCGTGAAACTATCTTTGCCGGCACCATTAATTGTTGCAGAACTCATACTGGCTAAAGGAGTGGATGCGACGAGTACATTGTTTAAATAAATTTGCAAGACAGTTGCACCATGGTTATCTTCTAATTTAACGTTTGATCCAGCTGGAGCGTTGTAAGTAAATATTGATGAAACTGGAGTAATGGTAAATGCCGTTGCATTACTGGGAGCTTGCACAAAAACATAGTTGCCATGATTGGCTGCAAGACCTGAACCATTAATTGGATAATTTCCGGCATTACTTGCGATCGTAGCTGGTGTTGACCAAGTGAGTGTACCGGTTGTTGCGGAGGCAATCGTTTCTCCATTGACAAATCCTGTCACGATACCAGTCAATGCTGGATTAGGCGTGTTGTAAGGTCTACTGACAGCATTGGCAAGATAGGTTAGTGTCGCTGGATTAATCGTCAATGCAGTTGCATTGCTTGGTACTTGCGCAAAGAGATAATTATTCGCACTCAATCCGCTACCATTAATCGCATAATTTCCTACGTTGCTAGTGGTAGTTGCTGGCGTTATAAAAGATAATGTGCCTGTAGTTGAGTTTGCTTGTGTTTCGCCGTTTACAAACCCTGACACCGTTCCACTTAGCATTGGATTACTGGCACCATAAGTTCTGCTTGCTAAATTAGCGGTGTAAGTGAGCGTTGCAGGATTGATTGTTCCTAATGCAGAATTCAATGCAACAGTGTAATCATTGCCATTATTTCCATCATTCACTGTGTAGCCAGCAACATTTAAGGTGCTGCCATTCGTACCAAGAACTTGACGAGATGCAAACGCTTGACTTAATCCTGTGACAGTATCACTAGCAAATAAAGTCCCCACAGTTGGTGTTTTGGAAGAACTGGTTGTACCATCATACACTTTGCTATCAGAGACCGCAGAAATATTCAGCGCTGCAGGCGTAATAGTACCTGTTACAGAATGTAAAGTGACAGTGTAATCATTACCATTATTGCCATCATTCACTGTGTAGCCAGCAACATTTAAGGTGCTGCCATTCGTACCAAGAACTTGACGAGATGCAAACGCTTGACTTAATCCTGTGACAGTATCACTAGCAAATAAAGTCCCCACAGTTGGTGTTTTAGAAGAACTGGTTGTACCATCGTAAACTTTGCTATCAGAAACCGCAGAAATATTCAGTGCTGCAGGCGTAATAGTACCTGTTGCAGAATGTAAAGTAACAGTGTAATCATTACCATTATTGCCATCATTCACTGTGTAGCCAGTAACATTTAAGGTGCTGCCATTCGTACCAAGAACTTGACGAGATGCAAACACTTGACTTAATCCTGTGACAGTATCACTAGCAAATAAAGTCCCCACAGTTGGTGTTTTAGAAGAACTGGTTGTACCATCGTAAACTTTACTATCGCCGACTGCAGAGATAGAAAGTGCTGCTGGTGTAATGGTGCCTGTTGCTGAATGTAATGTGACGCTGTAATCATTACCATTATTGCCATCATTCACTGTGTAGCCAGTAACATTTAAGGTGCTGCCATTCGTACCAAGAACTTGACGAGATGCAAACACTTGACTTAATCCTGTGACAGTATCACTAGCAAATAAAGTCCCCACAGTTGGTGTTTTAGAAGAACTGGTTGTACCATCGTAAACTTTACTATCGCCGACTGCAGAGATAGAAAGTGCTGCTGGTGTAATGGTGCCTGTTGCTGAATGTAATGTGACGCTGTAATCATTACCATTATTGCCATCATTCACTGTGTAGCCAGTAACATTTAAGGTGCTGCCATTCGTACCAAGAACTTGACGAGATGCAAACACTTGACTTAATCCTGTGACAGTATCACTAGCAAATAAAGTCCCCACAGTTGGTGTTTTGGAAGAACTGGTTGTGCCATCATACACTTTGCTATCAGAAACCGCTGAAATATTCAGTGCTGCAGGCGTAATGGTACCTGATGCGGAATGTAAAGTGACAGTGTAATCGTTGCCACTGTTACCATCATTTACTGTGTAACCCGTAACATTTAAGGTGCTGCCATTCACACCAAGAACTTGACGAGATGCAAACGCTTGGCTTAATCCTGTTACAGTATCACTAGCAAATAAAGTCCCAACTGTTGGCGTTTGTGACGAACTGGTTGTGCCATCATATACTTTGCTATCAGAAACTGCAGAAATATTAAGCGCCGCTGGTGTAATGGTGCCAACTGCAGAATGTAACGTGACATTGTAATCATTACCATTATTGCCATCATTCACTGTGTAGCTTGCGACATTTAAA
>Ga0207073_1026_pt1 | contig 37876 bp, 39 predicted proteins | sample Alteio_BWMinHeat_65_FD_153575 | JGI IMG/M metagenome (GOLD analysis project Ga0207073, IMG submission 153575) | Enriched cells from forest soil in Barre Woods Harvard Forest LTER site, Petersham, Massachusetts, United States -... | ecosystem: Environmental > Terrestrial > Soil > Temperate forest >...
TATGACATATTTCTCCTAATAAATTAAAATCTTGATCAAATATTGGATGTGCGCAATTGGGATATGCACATTGATTACATGATACACTGAATAACTTCTTAATTGTTAAAATGGATATGTACTTTCTATTCAAAATCAACATCTATCAGAAGTTGATGTTTTTAAGATCTTTGTTATTTTCTAGAAGGATATTTTATTACTGGGTTCCTCTGTTTCTAGTTGTCTAGTCCGGGACTTTTACTTTCTATCCCATTAGATTTATCTATAATTTTTGCTTGTAGTAAACGCATGTCATAAACTCACAGGTTATTGATACATTAAATATTAAAAAGTCATTCCAAAAGTTTGGAATAGGCATGGCAAAATTTACCTAACTAAATTTTTATAAGTAGGAAAAAGCTATCATATACAAAATTTATATGCGTTCTGGAGGCTAGCAAGAATAATTGAGCAATACAAGCGTTAGCCAGTCAAAACCAGACAATGCCCCCACACATAAGGTAAACTGGGGACGATTAGAGGAAGCTGAAAGATTCTCTGAACTGGTAAAGCAATATCGCCAAGGAAAAATTAGCCGTGATGATTTTAGACGATTCAGACTGCAGCATGGAGCCTATGGCAGCAGAATGACTGATGATTATAGCATGATAAGACTAAAGCTTCCAGCAGGCGAAGTTTATGCAGAACAATTAGAAAAAGTTGCAGATCTTAGTGAGCAATTTTCTATAGGTAGTGCACATGTGTCCACAAGACAAAACTTTCAACTTCACTGGGTTGCATTAGAAGACGTATCTGAGGTTCTAAGAGGTCTTGCAGAAGCAGGCATGACAACAAGAGAAGCATGTGGAAATTCTGTACGCAGTATAATGTGCAGTCCTCTTGCAGGTGTATGTCCAGACGAAATCTTTGATCCAACTCCTTATGCAGTTGCTGCAACAAAATTCCTTTTACGAAATCCAATGTCCCAATCGCTCCCAAGAAAATTCAAGATAAACTTTACCTGTTGTGAAAAACACGGCATGGCAAGAATGGTCGATATTGGACTGATTCCACAAATTGTAGAAATAAACGGCAAGCCACAACGTGGATTCAAAGTATTCCTAGGTGGTGGACTTGGTGCACAATCCTTTGTGGGCCATCAACTGGAACAATTTACTTCAGAAGATGAATTGTTGCATACAATAGTTTCAGTAATTAGGATATTTGACAGACTTGGAAACCGAGATAACATGGCAAGAGCAAGAATGCGTTATCTTGTAAATGAGATGGGTTGGGAGAAATTCCAAAACTTGGTACTAAAAGAAAGAGCAATGCTAAAGATGCTCTTATCAATTTTGGTAAAACTCGAAGTCGACAAGACACCTGATGTCTTGCGAAAAATATCTATCAGTTCTGAGATGCCGTCTGTTCCACAAGGATTTGCAAGATGGAAAAAATCTAACACTTTCAAACAAAAACAGCCAGGCTTTAGCGCTGCATTCCTTACACTAGAGTCAGGTGATGTAACATCAACACAATTGAGGGCTATTGCAGAGATGGCAAGAGAGTTTACCGCAGACGGCCAGATAAGAAACGGCTTTACCCAGGACATGGTATTCCGATGGGTACGAGATGAAGATCTTCCAAGGATATACTCAAAGCTTCTAGAGGTAGGATTGGCAAATCCTGGCGCACTTACAATGGCATCTGTTGTAGGATGTTCTGGAACAACTTCATGCAACCTAGCATTAACGAATTCACATAGACTTGCAAAAGAAGTACAAAGAAAATTCATTGAATTAAAAATTGACGAAGACGATGATCTGAGAAATTCCACTATCAAGATAAGCGGATGTCCAAACTCTTGTGGCCAACATGAAATCGCAACAATTGGATTTTATGGTGGTGGAGGAAGGCTTGGAAAAGACATGTACCCGTTGTATACAATGTCTCTTGGAGGAAGATCTGATGAAGACACTACACTTGGACATTCATGTACCAAAGTCCCAGCAAAAAGAGTCATTCCAACAATTCTCAAAATAGTAGAAATATTCAAATCTGAAAAAAAATCTGGTGAAACACTTGACTTGTGGATTCGCAGAGTAATAGAAGGAAACGGAGGTCCTAACATAAAATCACTTGAAACTATCAAAGAATTACTCAAGCCTGTAGTCATTGCTCCAACAAAGGATCAAGATGAAGACTTTTACGCAGACTATGGAAGCGACGGAAGCTATCACACCAAAACAGGAAGGGGCGAATGTGCAGCTTGAGCAAAGAAAAAACCACTCAAGTTACAGTTGATGCCGACAAGCTACGTTCTGAAATACGCGACAAGAGTGTCAAGGTTCTTGACATAAGAAAGGAAGACGATTACAAACAAGGTCACATCCCGGGTGCAATCAACTTGCCACTTGCATCACTTTTGGCAGATGACAGTCCCGAAAAAGTTCTCCAGTATGCACAATCATTTGGAATTGGCGATGAAACTCCAGTTGTGGTATATGACGATACATTTGGAGCACTTGCATCAAGAGTTGCCTGGACACTTGAATACATTGGTCACGGGGATGTCTCTTTACTTGATATTACATATGGCACATGGAAAAAACTCGGACTAGAAACAAGCTCTGATACGCCATCTACTGTAAAAACAAACCATTCTCTAAAACTACAACCTCAGATTCTTGCAACTTCGGATTATTTGGTACCTGCCAAGGAAAAGGGCGCAATTCTAGTTGACAACAGAGAGCGACTGAACTTTTTAGAGCAACACATTCCTGGTGCAATAAACATTCCATACAGAATGTTGGCATCTGGACAAAACATACTGCGACCAAAAGATGATCTCAAAAGGCTAATGCAAAACAGGAATATCAATGCAGATTCTGAAATTATAACCTACTGTGGAAGTGTAGGGACACTCTCAGGCCTTGGATATTATGCACTAAAGTCACTAGGAATGAACAACGTCAAACTGTATGTTCGCTCATTCAAAGAATGGAAGTCTCTTGAAAAACCAATAGAAAAGCAAAATGATGCAAACTATTGGGACTTGTCTGCAGAATAAATCTAGTAACTCTGTCCGGCTTCGGTTCTAAGCTTCTTTGTAATCATCATCTCGATGTTATCAAAGAGCTCAACCATTTTGTGCTTGTTTGCTTGTAGGTATTCTGCACCCTTGTCGGTAAGTCTGACCTTGTACAATCTAATGTCTCGATGTTCTTCAAAAAAGTATTCGATCATCTGTCCACCTTTTTTTGAAGGCTCGATGAACACATCTAATTTTGAAATTATTTCTGTAACGTCACCTTTCTCAATTGCAGTCTTTGCACCTTGTACTGCCTCGTTTATCTCCTTGAGATTTTGTATAACAAGCGGCTGCGGTTTTTTTGCAGTTCCAAAAAAGCTCTTCTTTTCAACACCGATTTTCTCTGCAAGTTCTGGAACTATCTCATACTCTTCGACTTTTTGTAATCCTAGACTTTTTTCTGTCTTGATGAGCAGACCCTTTTCAACTAGTTTTCTTGCAGCATCTTCAACTTCGAGTTTGCCTACCATTGTAGTCCAGACAATCTGTCCTACTTTGTGGTAACCTTGTCTTACTGATTCTAAAACTACAACTTCAATAATTCTTCTGTATCCTTCATCTGTTCTAATGTTTTCAAAGTCTTTGTCCTTTACTGCCTTTTTGGCATTTTTGACATCAACTTCAATTGAGCGTTTGAGTGCTTCAATTGATTCTGGTATGTGATTCAAAAGAGCGTGATAGCATGCCTTGTTGTACCATGACATTCCATCTGTTGAGTTGGAATCAATTGCCTTTTCTACGCTGTCTAAAGCTTTTTCATAATTTTTCTGTCTATAGTAAATCAAGCCTTTCAAGTTCCAGGCTTCTGCATTTGTAACATCAATTTCATGGACTTTATTGTACGACTCCATTGCACTTGACAAATCATTCATGTGAAAACGGGTGTATCCAAGCTTGAGCAATGATGGTATGTGTGTAGGGTCAACTCGTAATGCATCCTCAAAGGCCTTGGCTGCCTCATCCATCCTTTCGTCTGCCATAAACGAGACTCCCTTCTTGAAGTGCTTGTTTCTGTTATAGTTTGGATCTGTTAGTTTGGTATTAGATGATGATTCCTCTGGCACCTTTGCCTCTGATTTTCTTATCTCAGTGACTTCCTTTTTATCGCCAAATAGTTTCTTCACGGTCATCAAAATGTGGATTAGCCGTAGATAAATAGATTAGTTTGAAAGACAAACAGGTAGAAAACCGATTTCCAAGTATCTAAAAATTCACAAATGGGCTTTATATCGTATTGAAAATACAAAAATACTTAGGAATTATACGTAGAACATGTCATCAAAAGATAACACTATAGAGGTATCTGGCGAGTCACCCTTCAAACTATCGTCGGGTGTCTTTGAGGTACTGATTGCAATATGTGACGCACCTCCATCCCTTGATGACGTCAAGCGAAGAAGTTTCCACGCACTATGGAAGGAGAACTTTCATCTGCGAGTTAAAGATAAACAATTCTCTCAAGTACTAGGATCTGCAAAAAATCCATTGCCTGATTCTGTATTTCAAAGAGGGACTGTCTGGGTTGTTGTAATTGATCAATTCTCTTCTATTCATTCAAGTTTTCAAGTTGATGTACCGCGAACTGCAGAGTATGTGGAGCAGCGACAAGAACCAGAACCTGTAATATCATCTACGAAATCTGATGCGGATCATTCTAGATCAAAACCTACTGTTGAACATTATTCCGGTGAACGCGGTTCTCGTGGACCCTCTGGTCCAATGGGTCCGGCAGGCCCTATGGGTCAAGCAGGTCCAATGGGTCCAGCTGGAGTACATGGTCCACCTGGTCCTATGGGTGTACAAGGAGACAAAGGTCCTCCAGGTCCGCCGGGTGACAAGGGAGACAAAGGTCCTCCAGGTCCGCCGGGTGACAAGGGTGACAGAGGAGACAAGGGTCCAATTGGTGACAAGGGAATCACTGGTGACAAGGGTCCACTAGGTCCTTCAGGTCCACAAGGTGACAAAGGTCCGCATGGTCCAACTGGTGACAAGGGTGACAGAGGAGACAAGGGTCCAATTGGTGACAAGGGAATCACTGGTGATAAAGGCGCACAAGGAGACAAGGGTCCTCGTGGTGATGAAGGAGAAAAAGGCGAAAAGGGCGATAAAGGTGACAAGGGTGATAAAGGCGATAAAGGATTAACTGGGGAAATTGGACCGCTTGGAGAAAAAGGCCCAACAGGTCCTCCAGGTCCACAAGGTGATAAAGGAATCATTGGTCCTCCAGGTGAACAAGGTCCAAAGGGTCCTCTTGGTACACCGGGTGACAAAGGGTTACCAGGTCCGCAAGGTCCACAAGGTGACAAGGGATTAACAGGTCCACAAGGTCCGCTTGGAGAAAAAGGTCCACAGGGTCCACAAGGTCCTGCTGGTGAAAAAGGTCTTACAGGAATTCCAGGTCCACAAGGTGATAAAGGTCCAAGAGGATTACCTGGTCCAAGTGGTGAACAAGGTCCACGTGGAACACCTGGTCCGTCCGGTCCTCCAGGTCCACAAGGAATTCAAGGTCCGCAAGGTGAAAAAGGTACAACAGGTCCACAAGGTGTACCCGGTGACAAGGGTCCTCCGGGAATCCAAGGTCTGCCAGGTCCAGTTGGTCCATTAGGTCCACAAGGTCCGCCTGGTGACAAGGGTCCACAAGGTGTACAAGGTCCACAAGGTGACAAGGGATTAACAGGTCAACAAGGTCCACTTGGAGATAAAGGTCAACAAGGTCCACAAGGACAACAAGGTATTCCAGGTGAACAAGGTCCACGAGGTCCGCCAGGTCCGCCAGGTGACAAGGGTCCTACTGGATTTTCTGAACAAGAACGTGCACTGATAACTCAACTGCTTGAGATTTTATCTTCGAAAAGTGTGTTGACAACTGAGCAGCAAATAAAATTGATGAGTTTTCTTTACTAAAAATATCTTCAAATAACTCAAACTAGTTCTCAATTAACATGAGTACATCAAAAGAAAAAATAGAATTCAAAATGCTAGATCATCAAAGAGTTGGAGAAGAACATGTCACTTTCAAGCTTGAAGATGGTACGATGGTAAAAGTAAAAGTTGATCTGGATAGAGTTGGAATTGCTACAAACTACAAAAACCCTGATGGTACGCCACACTATGCAGTTAATGCATCGCTTAAGCTGTCAATAATTCCTAATGAAAGAAAATTTTTCGTAGAACCTGATGCAGTGAAAGCAAAATCGCCATCTCCACCGGGTCAAATGTTTAGCTAAAATATTACAAATTATCGCCTACTAGAAGCGATAATCTGTTTAAAATTTTATCTTCGTCTTTTTGGAGCTGCTCTTTTTGCTTTTCTTGTAGCTGATCTTCGCTTTGGTGCGGATCTTCTCTTAGGAGCAGATCGCTTTGGTGCGGATCGTCTCTTTGGAGCACTACGTTTTGGAGCTGATCTTCTCTTTGGAGCGGATCGCTTTGCAGCTGATCTTCTCTTAGGAGCTGATCTTTTTTTAGCAGCCCGTGTTGTTCGTTTTGCCATTGTACATTTGATGCATTTACTAGTTTTTCTATCTTGACGCTTAAGAAAATTACACTAAATGATGAGTAAAGCACACACATTTTTTTTATAAAAAATTAATTTTTTGATAAAAATTTAGTAAACTGATTCTGCAGATGGTCTTCTTCCTTGCAACCATGATGTTTGTCCACATTCTGTGCATTTGTATTGTCTTCTTCTTTTGTATGTCGCCATGTTTGGCATGAAAATAATTTCTTGTTTTGTTTTTGAAAAACATTTCTTGCACCATCTGTATTCAGCTTCTTCCACGTTAGTAGAAAATATTTATCGCACAAAAGAGTTTTTGCTATCTTGCTTTGATTATTGTAAGTACGTCTTCATCTTGTAACACGTGATTGATGCCTACTCGTTGTCCTCCAAACTTTACACTTTTGCCCCATACCAATGCATACCTGAAATCTTTTTTGAGGTCACGGTGAAGCTTGTTGCAAATGTCCAGCACTGTGGACCTGTCCCTTATTATCAAAGGCTCCTTAAAGTCAGTCTCGCCGCCTTTTGGTCTCATGTATACTCTGATAAAGTCTAGTCTCTCAAATATGGCATCTTTTAGTGCTGTTATGTTTATGTCACTGTCTGCTGATATTGGGACAAATTTTGATTTTGATTTTTGTTGTAGTTCGTTTACAAAGCCTTGGTTTACAAGATCAATTTTGTTCATTACAGTAAGGGACTGGACATAAAATTTGTTACCTGATATGAAATCTGTGAGTTGGTCTGCATCCACATCTTCCCTTACTAGTACTCGACCGTTATTCATCCCGTACAATCGTAATATGTCCTTCATCAAACTAATTGACATCTTGGTGAGTGGAACCTGTTGGCTTACGGCAAGTCCACCGTCTCCAGTTTTTTCTATTACAATATCTGGAGGTTTTTGATCGAGTCTTATTCCAATATTTCCAAGCTCTGTCCTGATAACATCTTCAAGATATGGTTGGAATACATCTAAAATTATCAAAACTAAATCTGCACTTTTTGCAACTGCCAAAACTCTTTTTCCAAGACCTTTTCCAGTTGATGCCCCCTTGATAATTCCGGGCAAGTCAAGCACCTGGATCCTAGCACCACGATGTTCCATCATTCCGGGAATTACTGTTGTTGTAGTAAACTGGAATGCACCTACTGCCGATTTTGCACCTGTCAATTTGTTTAGCAGTGTTGATTTACCGACACTTGGAAGACCGATGAACACAACTGTTGCATCGCCAGTTCTTTTTACATCAAAACCTGCAGAGCTTCCACTTGATCTTGATTTTACCTCCTCTTGTTCTCTTTTCAGCTTGGCAAGCTTTGCCTTGAGAAGCCCAACGTGGTGCTCAGTAGCTTTGTTGATCTGAGTCTTTGACATCTCGTCTTTAATGGACTGGATTTTTTCTGGGATTCCCATCTGCAGAATTAGTAGTATCTTACTGAATAAAATCTTATTACTTGTGTCTACATGTGATTTTCTTTTCTGCGCCTATGTTTTGATGTACTGAAGAAACATGTTGCCAAAGTAAACTGCTGCAAATGCACTGGCAGTCCTTGCCATACTCATTGATATTACAAATTTCTTGAAATTGTATTTTTTTACTCCTGCAATTACTGTTACAATCTCTGTCAATATTGGCACCAAGCTTAGAGCAAAAATGATGCCCCATCCATACTTGCTTAGCCAGACAAAGCTTTTTTGCTGATGCTCTTCTCGGTGTGTTTTTCGCAAGATCTTGTACACTTTGCCACCGTCATAGCCTATGTAGTATGTCAAAATTCCGCCGATGACTGAACCAACTGACATGACGATGAATACCATTATCTCACTTTGACCGTCTAGGAGCAGTGCTGTGGATGTTACCACAATTGGAAACGGGACAAACGATGCAAATACTGCATTAAGGAAAAGACCTAACAATCCATACTTTACAAAAAAAGGATTTTCAAGTATGGGTCTTAGAAAGTCAATCAGCATAAACTAGGTCAATTTTAACCTGATAATAGAGCTAACTGATTTTTTTAAAACATGCCTAGATTTTGGGATCTTTTTGCTGGCTGATCTGGAATACAGTATGTCATTTTCCTTTTTGATGTATGTGATTCTACATGCGGGAATTGTCTCAAAGTTTTCAGATAGTTTCAGAAATTCTCCAAGTGTTACTTCTTTTGTTTTAGAAAAATCAATGTATCCTATTTGATATAATTCTGGATTGTCATTGTATAATGCATTGCTGAGAATATCTGCAACTTTTCCCTTTCTTGTCACATGTGTATTGCACCTCAAAACTATTTTAGATAGCAGTTATTATCATGGATGTTTACATCGTATTTTTTATACTGCGTAGCATATTTTGTGCCTAGTTTTTTATTGCAATGTGTAGAGTTTTCATTTCTTATCTACCTAATCCTTAAAATGACGAAATAAGAAAAAACAAATTCCAATTACCGCTGCAGCAACAACCAACGGTATCACTATGCCATTTGTCTGTAGTTGATTAGGAGATATACATCCAGTACACCAGGATATTGATGGCTGGTTGAGTGCAGGATGTGATGCAAGAGGAGTTATGTATTTTTCACGGTTGAGTTCTTCTGTTTGAATGGATAAATCAGAAGTTTGAGGCCCCTTTACAACTTTGACCAATACAACATATTTACCAGAAGGATCAGACTGGGTCACATTAAAATCTAGTTGCACTTTTCCATTTTCAAGTAAAATTTTAGTCATGGGTTTAATGATGCCATTAGGATCAGTTATTGTTCCTGATGCATCTATAGGATTATCTACCTCAGCTTTTATCACAAGATCGCAGCAAGGATCCTTTTCATAAGTTTGAGGCTTGTTTGCAAGATCTACGTGTACAGCAACAACCGCACTTGCGTTTATCAGCATTGTTGGGTTTTGTACAGGGTTTTCTGGCAATATTGTAATCTCAATTTTTTTAGTAATAAATGAAAGAGGTAGATCTATTTCAATGTCAGACTGATTAGGTCTCAACCAAGGACCAATCTTTGGGACTCCATCAAGATGATTCCCATCAACTGTAAATGCAATATTTCCCAACATGTCTTTTGGAATTAGTACATCAATTTGGCTATAATTCACATATGCGCAACACCGGGGATAATGATCAATTACGCCAGAACTATTTGCAATTAAAGTAATTTTTTTTTCTTGTTCATTATACGCTTCTGAGACGCACATGTTTCCTGGATAAATAGTAGTGATAGTTTGTCCTACAAATCTCCCATATCGTGGGATATTGTCACCATGTGTTACTCCACGTACGTAACTTGAATTCGCATCACATGTGACTGGAACATTACAATTGTTTTCCTCCATAGAAAATGGTACGCAATCCGATTCGTCTGTTAATTTGAAATGCTTGTTGTTATAATTACAGATTTGAACAGTCATATTTTGTATGTCAATTGCTTGTGTGACTGTTCCGTTTACGAAATGACACCCAGTTGGAGTAATAGTTCCGTCTATAGAGGTAGATTTAATCAAATTATCTGCAAATGCATTATTGCTAACAATAACAAGACTTGTAGCAAGAATTACAATTATTGAAAGATGTAGAGTCTTCACGTGTAACACATATACTGTTATCCTGTTTAGTGATTGCTTACAGATTTGTACGTTTTATTTCTAAGATTCAAATCTATTAAGACTCACTGGGGAACTAATCAGTTAGTTCAGGCCCGTTGTATATTAGCGACCGCGAGTTTTATTACATCATCAGTTATTATCATGGATGTTTACCTCGTGTTTTTTATACTGAGTATCATATTTTGTGCCTAGTTTTTTAGTATCGATTGTTCTTGCACTTGAGATTTGTTGCATGGTATGATTTTAAAAACTGATTACCTTTTTTATTTTCCAGAAGTCTCCTGCAATAAATTCTGTGCTTGTTCGGGGGGACTAAGGTACCATCTTGGTACAATTTCTGGGTCCACTAGTATGAAATGTCAATAATTGTTTTGAAATTTTTAAATAATTTCAATCCCTGTCATCTTGAATCATTTTGGTTTAAGAAATAATCTACTTTTTTTATCGGGAGTTACTGTTTAACGGAGGATTTTCTATGTGATCATTTCGGTATTTTTGTAACAGTTTTTTTTCGAGATCTTTATGTTTGTTAGTGATTTTATATGTGATCCAAACATCTGCATCAAATTTTTTTACAATCAAAAGTAGTCCCCACCGAGCCAATAGATTTTTTTGTTTTTTTGATTTTTCTGTAATCCTTTCTGGAAAAACTTTCAACACTCTTCGTAATCTTCTATGAAGTGTACCTTCTCCTATGTAAACTATATCTGATTTGCCAATTACTCTATCCACAGGTTTAGAAACCCTTACAATGTAAACTCCCTTTTTCATCCGTGTTTCTTTCTGAATCAGAGCTGTGTTTTTTTCTATTATTTTCTGTTTGCTAGTTAATTTCACCCATTTTCGCCAACGTGATTTGAAATACTTTGAATTCATAGAATCTTTTTCATCAAGCGACCACATATTTTAATTTCTATTCAATGACTAAGACTGAAGGACCCGGATAGTCTAATTTCTGACCCGACTCTGTAGTACTCAGGGACATTCCTTCTCAATGGTTTTGAGTCTTATCTCTAGTTTTGGATGAACATCAAACAATCGAGTTTTTTTAATATCGTACCTTTTTTCTAACGGTTTTTTTGCTGCCTCTTTACCAGCGTTCCTTGCGCCTTGTATGTCTGCAAGGGATTCAACACTTCTTCCTGTTAGAGACCAAATTAATAAAAGCGGTCCTGCAAAGAAAGGTATCAGAATAACTGGTAAGCTGAGAAGCAGATTTACATTTATCATAAATACAAAGTATAGTAACAAGAAGAATACTGAAAATCTGACCAACCAAGCGTGAGATTCTCCCTTTTCAAAGTAATGAAATAATTCATGACATAACACGAATATCTTTTCATTTGGATCGAGTTCATTAAGATACTTCTTTCCAAAAATTATTTTGTTCTTTTTTCCAAATCTAGTTTGTGCAACAAAATCATTTTTATCAACTATTCGAATGGGGTTTTCAGTAAGTTTATGCTCAGATTTTTTTGCATAATCATACAGTCCTCGAGTTAATTCACTCTCCTCGAGTTTTCCTAACCGATTACGATACCGTTTTACAAGTCCAAATATGATAAATCCTAAGAAAAAAGTGGGAATTTGAATGCCAAGCAACTGAGGATTTGGCTGGAAGTGAATCAGCAAAACGATGGGAAACAGGCAGAGTGGGAACAAACTGCAAAAAAATTCTTTCCGTCTTATATCTACTAAAAGATAAGGGAAAAACTTTCTGAATACCTCGACTCCTTTCATTTTTTCCATATTTATCGTAATTTCTTATGTAACCTAGCTACATATTTTCATTTTCAAACCTTATCTAGTCTACAAGAAATTTTGTCCTGCTTAAGGTTAGAAAAAAGTGAGTCCTATTGATCAAGTTACTATCTTGATATAATTTCAGTTCCACCTACATCTACTGCTTTTTTAGATATTCTGTGAACAGTGGATGAAAAAGCCGGTATTTTCCCCTTTCATGTCGTGTCAACAGTTCTTTTTTCTCGAGTCGTGAGAATAATTCATTAGGCGCTTTAACATCACTTGGGGAAATAAAGTCCTCCCCTGATTTGGCTATCTTGATAAGCAAATCTCTTTCTTTCTCAGATGCCATCTTGAGTCTTTGATTGAAAATTGTTTTCCCAAGAGATTCTTGTATTGTGGGCCAACACTTGGAGAATGTACGAAGTTCCACCCTGTCTACCGAACCAACAATTTCAAGCAGTTCATACATGGCATACATCAAAAGATAAGGATGACCTCCTGTCTTGCTTGCAATTTCTTCAAATACTTCATCATCTATCTCCATAGAACGTCCAGCAATTGACAGTCTCTTTTCTACCGCTTCCCTGATCTCATCTATCGTGAATGGTTTCAGCTCAAAAGGTTTGAAGAATCTCAGCATGGGTTCTGCAATCTCTGCAATTTCGGTAAAAAGACCGGAATGTGCAGTAATGATAAGGGAGTAGTTGCATTTCTGGTTGACCAGCTCTTGGAATGTAGATCTCAATGTGAGGTAGGCTGACTCGTCTGGTCGGATAGGGAAGTAATGAAGGTCATCTAACAAAACAAACGCGATCTCAGTTCCTGCTGGCTTCAAATGCTTTTGCCAGAGATCCTTCAACGCTACAAATAGATCAGGTTGGTTGGACTGGGTCTTTCTTTGGGCTGAAAAGACTCCAATATTGAACTGTGGTTCCCATTTCTTCACTTCAGATTCTATCTTCATTCTGATCTTAGAGGTTGCGTTAAGTGTAGAGCTCACATTAGATAGAAAACTTATTGTGAATGAATCCCAGGTCTTACAAGCTTGTGGTGACAAAGAACATTGAATACAGACGCAACTGATCTTATTTTTGAGCTCCCCAAGAACAATGTCTCTAAATTCGTAGCTTAAGGATGTCTTTCCTAGCCCCCAACTTCCAAGTATTGCATAATTCAGAGGGGCTGGAGGGTTTAATTTCGCAGAGTTCGTGGCAGTTCTCTGGAAATATTCTACTTCTTCCTTTCTTCCTGCAAAATATGCGGGTTGGGCTGGCTGTTGAGGAGAGAATGGGTTAATGTTGTTATTTTTGTTATGTTTGTGATTTTCCATTATTACCACTCGTTTAATCTATAGCGTTGAATTTTGGCTATACCACGACACGAATTGTGTATTAGTCGGCCTCCATAGTAAGTGCCATCGCCTGGGTAAACTTTACGTCCGCAAATTGCACAGGTTTTGTAGCTCGTGTTATTTTTGTTATGATTGTTATTTTAAAAGGATTTCCGGTAGTGAAATCCATATTTTGAAATGAAGGGCAAACTCGTAGGACCTAGTTACAATCTGTGCTTTGCAGCCTTCTTGTCTACTGATTTTGTACTAGTCAGATGTAGTTTTCCATTATCATCTAGACTTGCTTCAAATGTTGGAATCTCTCCAAATACATCAATCCATTCAATACTTAGTGCCAGTACCAAATACCCCTCAAACATCATGGGCTTTGTCTCACAAATTTTTTTCATATTTTACCAATATTTTTAAAGAAACATAGTAAGATCCTCTTTCTGTTGTCATCGAGCATGTTTACTCTTACTCTTCTTCTGTTGGAGCTCTCCTAGTATCCATTCGAACCCGCCTACATCTCTGGTTAGGAAGTCTTTCATTCCATCTATCATTGTAGTTGCAATCTCGTCCTTGCAATTTTTACTAACTGTATCTAGACTTTTGATGAATTCTTCTCTCAGGCGTATGATATTTTTCAAACCTCGAACAGCATTATTTACAGTCATGAATTCTAAACGAATCTAGAGGATAAATTATTCTGGTTATTTTATAATTCCCTTGAAGATGAAATAGATGTGAGACCTGTGGGACCCATTACTATCTTGAAATAATTTCTATTCCACTCTAATAACCCACATCGTTATTTCCAAACAGTGTAGACATTGCTGTAAAATGTAGTGGAATTATTATTTGATAACCATGACCATTAATGCTATTAACAGTAGTGTGCAATTGATGGTATAATGACTGCTATTGTAGGCTTGGTTTCAAAATGATCGTAAAAATAGTTGTCGGGGTCATGCTTTTCTGTGTCATAATGTTTGGAATTTGGGAGGGCCTCCCAATTATTGGGAAAACAACATGTGTAGACACTCTCGCTCTCATGGCTACTCGCCATGATCTTGCAGGATCCACGATTTGTTCTTTCATACATGATCATCCGCCTCCATTTTCAATATTCTGATGTGTTTTTTACAGTCAAAATTCTCTATGCAGGCCATGCCGAACTTGGAATTAGGTTAACAACCTGTTAAAAGAACTAGTATTACCATAAAACAAAGTCAGGTTTATTACTAGAATTAAATCTGAAATGAACATGGGTCAGAATAGCGTTAATTTTCCACAAACTGGAGAATCACACTATAAACAATTTGTAGACAACATGTCTGAAAGTCAGATGGTAGACATAATGTCAGACATAACTTTTTCATCAAACTTAATAAGATCAAAAAAGATTTCCAAATAAATTGGGAATTTATTTCGGTTTACTTCGTGTAGACAAAGGATTTGTAATATTTGCTGATACATCAACTGATCCGAAACGACCCGAACTGTCTACCGTTTTTAAGATTAACGAACATAATGCTGTAATTCTTAAAGATGACATTATAGCAGGAAAATTATTTTTCCAAAAATATCTGGAAGGTGTGGATGCAGCAAACTACGGCTTTGAAGAAATCATTGATCAGACAACAAAGTCATTGAATAAAAAAGATCCAGAATTTGTCGGTAAATTGCTTACTTTTACCTTTGTAGGCTACAGTAAAAATGCAAAACAAAGAACTTTTTTTGATCTTTGGTTCAATGGCGATTCAATAGTTCGAAATTACCAATTTCATTCTACTGAAAAAATGTTATTTTATCCAGAAGCAAATTTAGGTTCATTTCTAACAGAGAAAGCATATTCCAATTCGATGCCACTTCAAGTTGCGTTGGATTTGATGGGATATGTCATATTGCAATATTCTGTGCTTTTTCGTCATGCTGGAATAGGAGAAGATTTTGTTGTCATGACTATTTCGGAAGAAGGTTTTAAGATTCTGAACAAGGTAGAAATTCAAAAACTTTTGGAAAATGCTGAACAAATGGATGTGGCAATTAGAAAAGAATGTGTGGATTTTTTTGTATCAAACAATTTTGGGAGTAGAAAATGACACTAGCTTTTGCTTTGCGTGGCAGTGATGGTCTGGTATTGGGATCAGATAGTAGAGCATCCGGTCCTGAGGGTTCTACTGACACATCCACAAAATTTCTTCAAATAAATAGGGAGATAGGAGTACTTACATGGGGTCTTGCCGAAGTTGGATACACTGGAATCAATAATCTTTTTAATGTTGTAAATAGACCATCGGATTTTGGGACAAAAAAGAGACTAGTATATTTAACCGAAATAATAGATGCTGCAGGTAAAATATTCAAGCAAACATACGATGAGTATATTGAGAAACAAAAACAAACTGATAAAAATTTCGATGAACAAAATCCATTGCTGAATACCGGTTTTGTTTTAGGCGGGTATGATGCTAACGAAACTAATCAATTTAAAATTTATTCATGGCAATCCCAATCCCAGTTTGAAATTGTAGAAAGTCCTACAGATCTAATTGCAGCACAATGGAGCATATCTCAATATTTGAATATGCACCTATATTATCCAGAAATGAATGTAGAGCAACTTAGGCGGTTGGCAGTATTCATGCTTATAGAAACAGAGAAAATATCTAGCACCGTTGGAGGGCAATTACAGATTGCAACCGTGACACTAGATAGGGGTTTTCAAAGGGTAAGTGAAAAAGAAATTTCAGACATAATCCATGAAAATCAACCGCTATTCGCAAAATTCAGAAAAATTTTATTAGAAAATTTTAGAAAAAACGGTTAAGACTGTGTGCATTTAGGATCTATTTACATATATTTGGTTTCTAGCACATCTGATGAGTTTCATAGGTCCAACAGATTGTGATGAAGAACGAAGTAAAAGAGAAAAAGAATTGAATGATGTTTGGAACAGACTTGTATCAAATGATGCTTACCTTCCTACGCAACTTATTTTCATCAGATATGTAGGAACGGTACAGAACCAAAAGATCAAACTTAATTAGCACAAACTGTTCACCTGTCCATAGGTTCTCATATGATTTGGCAATCACCCTTCTATCAATTCATCATTCCAAACAAACAGAACGCAAAAAAATATCCGTATAAGCAAATTATCATAGATGTAACGGATTCTGCACCTCCATTCCCAGATCCAAAAGAAACGCTTGCAAGTGTTTTAGATGAAGTTGTGAGATATGCAAAAGATAAGCCGATTATAGATTTTGGTGCTGGGAAACTTCGTAATACAATATATCTACTAAAAAAACGAAAAACTGTTTGTCCAATAGAATTTGAACAAATTCACACAAAAACAAAACAAGGAAAAGAGATGTATGAAGAAGCACAAAATTATAGAAGCAATTTGAAAAAACTCACATTTCCACATCAATTTTTTTCTTCTAGTATGAAATCTAATCTATGTTTACTCGTAAATGTCTGTAATATCATGCCAGTACATTCTGAAAGATTACTGGTACTTCAATATTGTAGGGAAAAACTCACAAAAGATGGTTATGTGCTTTGGTATACACAACACAAAGATCAAGATATGGTGGCAAAATGTACCCCTGATGTAGAAATTGGAGATGGTTATTACACAAATAAAGAAAGACGCTACCAAACATTTTATCGTGATTTTGACAACTCTGAAATTGACGCTATGTTTTTGGCAAGCGGTTTTAGATTGTATGAAACATATCCCGCAGGTAAAAATCAAGCAAGAGTATACAAAAAGGTAGGTAATTCAAGTCCTTTACAAGATATTGTAACCGCTTCTAAAATTCGTAATTATGTGATAGGAGATAAGAAAATAAAAGAACCTGAAAAAGTTGGACCAAAACTTCTAACTAAATCTGCTAAATCAAAACTCAATATTCCAAATCCTGAAGAATTACGTGATGAAGCGTTATACATAACTGCATTAGAAACACTGCCTAAAGGGACTCATCCTACTGAATATCAGAATCTGATAGCAGCCGTTTTGATCAAGTTGTTTGTCCCTCCGCTAAGTAATCCGCGCCTTGAAGTAGATTTGAATGACGGTTTGGAACGTCTTGATATGATGTTGACAAATAGTGCAGAAAATGGGTTTTTTGGCAAATTTTCACAAAGATATAGAGTACCATCACCGTTTATCTTAATAGAATGTAAAAATTATACTAACGAAATCGCAAATACTGAGATTGCACAACTAAATGGCAGATTCAAAGCTAGGTGGGGAAAATTTGGAATTATTGCCTATAGAATGGATACAAGTAAGGATAGTAGAAAAGAGCTTGTAAAACGATGCAGAACCCACATAACCGATGAGAATCCCAATTATATTTTATGTTTGAATGATAAAGATTTCATAGAGATGTTGAATCGTAAAATATCTGGTGATAGTATAGATGAATATCTATTTGAAAAAATGGAAGAGCTTATTGTTGGTTGATAATGCATTAAATTTTTTTCTTTGATTCTTAACAGAGTTATTTATCATCATCTGCCAGAAATGCAATAACTAATCCAATCAAGAACACAATACCAAGTGCCTTTAATGCATCACCGCCAGATATTGCATTCTGCTTTTCTATTTCTAATAATTGCCTTAACTCTTCAGCCTCAACTGGATTTATTACTCTAGTTTGCATTTTCATAGTAAGTTCATTTTTTCGTCGAATTTGGTCAGGTGTTAAACCAGTCAATTATTTTCGTTCCTCCTTTGTCATGAGATCAATAAACTCCATTAATTGTGAAGCATTATTCTTTGCCCATTCATTTAATTTGTGATTAAGCGGCAGTCTTGAAAAATTCTTTTCGATTTCTTCTATTTTTGCTTTTAATTGCTTTATCTCATTTGCTGATTTCTCCAAATATTTTCCTACTGCAAATCCGCCCCCAAAAGCGGTACCAAGTCCTAGTATTACTTCTACCACAGTTGAAATTTCAGTCATTCAGTAACAACATCCTATATAAAACATAAGTTACTCTATTCATGTATCGTGAGTTCTAGCAAACCCGTCCACTTAACTTTGTCCTTCAATAATGCATTTCATCAAAGAAGATTTTAATTATTATCAGGTGATTTCCTACCTGTATCTATAGATCAAACTTGTCGTTTGATATGAAACATTAATTTATAATTTCTATTTGATCAACTAATATATTTTTTAACACCATGGGGGATGTTATTTGGTAGTCTTTGGCTTTGATTTTACTCTCTTTGTGTTATTTTTTTCTTGATCTTTTATCATTGCAAGCATGAACTTGAAAACCTTGACATCTATCTCTAAAGTGTATGTCATACCTGCTACAATTTGATGCATATCTTCATTCTTAAATCGCTCTTCTAATTTTCTAAAATTCTCTAAATGAGCGGTTCTGCCTTGTATGTATTCCTCTAATCCTTCTATGATCTTTTTTTTGTTATGGGTTTGGTGTTTTTAGTCATAGGTAAACAATCTATCATCGGGTTCACGACCAAACATCTTGACTGATGATTGTATGAGAAAAAGATAGTTACCTTTTAACACTGCTACCTTGACATTTTGCTTACTGCATTTCTTTACAAATTTTACGTCTTTAGTTACAATGGTCCAGTCATTATTTTTTGCATACTCCATTATTGTGTCATCCTCCATTCCTGCAGGTAAATCATTATGATGTCCAACACAAATGGATTTGTGGTTTTCATCAATTTCCTTTTGATTGGAAAAATAATTGCCTGCACAATGTTCATCAAATAACAAATTCATTCGTGTCAGTATTATTGTAAACTTGAATATAAAATCGACTATTCACATCGTATTATTTTGATCCTAGCTGAATCTTTTACTGCCTCTGAGAATAATTGTAGGAATCATAAGTTTTTGTTTATATTTTTCTGCGTATTCTAATATGACCTTAGTAAGATTGGATTCTTGACTATCAAAAATTATTGCACAGATCATTGGGAATTCTTCCTTATACTCATCAAGCTGGCTAATTAAATCTCTTAATGATGTTCTGTCTTGAGGAACTTTTACCTCAAATGCATATTTACTATTAACTACAATGTCCACTACACCATGATTCTGAATCAAACCAATTTCTCTTTCAACTTTTTTTTCAGGAAATTTTGTTCGTAAAACCGCTACTAATTGTGCTTTTAGGTGATCTTCATCTCGAATTTTTTCAGGTTTGAAATTGCTAATGGCTTGAATGATTTCATCAAATTCTTGAAAGTCCGCATTTTCTATATTGTGTAGTTGGTCTGTTCGAAATATTTCACTCTCTTTGAGTTCTACACGCAATCTTTCTTTTTTCTCTTCTAATGACCTCACTTCCTGTTCTAACGTTCTTACATTTTCCAAGAGTTTTTCATAATGTTCAGTTAGGTCGCGTATCTGATATTTGTCATCCCAATCTTTTTCGGCTTGTGCCCGTGGTAGTCTAATCTTTGTAGATTCTATTTCTATCTCAAGTTCTTTGAATTCTGCATTTTTTATCTCATAAAGCGCCTTCAAAGTTTCTATTGATTCTATCAGTTTTTTACGTTCTTCTATTAGATCTACCTGTTTTGAAGCATCTGCTTTTACAGCCTTGATGACATCTGAACCTTCTTTGAGAAATTTTTTAAGATCCAATATATGACTTTGGGAAATCTAGGATTAAAGTTATCTGTCATGACTCAATATGGTATTCATCTGATAAATAATACGGATGGAATAATTGAAAAACTATGACACAAACCCGACTAATAACTGACACTTTTGAATATGCTGGAAGGTGGTTTCTTCCTGGATGTGATGATTATACCGTGGAAGGTACGATGAAATACACTAAAGGCGATATACGATTAAAAATACGTGGTCCGCTGCGTGATGAAACAAGATATCAAACAGTCAGACCACCATATTGGTTTCATAGAGAAAATGAAAAAGTGGATACTTTGTTAGGAATTACAGAAGAAGGACTTCAAATAACATTGGAAAACTGCGTAATGGTAAAGCAAACCAACTCTTTAGATGGTACTGGAATGAAGAATGTAATTACTCATTATCTTGCAAGTTTCATGTGTATAGGTACGCATTACGCAAAACCATCTGATAGAAATTTTGATGAAGTTACTATCACATATTCTAATTTCAAAGAATGGATAAATGAATCTGGAATATCTACCGATCAAGACTTTCACTCTAATACTTTTTCTATTACAGCTGTCACGCCTCCGTCATACGAAGGAAATCTTACAGAAGATTTCAAATATGTTATATGGCATAACATGAAAAATCCAGGGTTTCAAAGGGATAGATTTGATGCAGACATAGTTCAAAATACCTTATTCACAATAAAAAGTGAAAAAAGTCATTATTATCAAGAATTTCATAAAATATTCTATCGGCTTCAAAATTTTATGATGATGTGCATAAAAGCGAGTATTCGTCCTCTGTTAATAACCGGTAGAACATTAGACCCTGAGTACAAATCTGTGTTAATCTATCCTGGGGAAGTTGACGTCTATGGAGAACATACTGTTGTTAGAAATGATCAAATGTTTTTACCATTTCGCAATTTGTCAAACAACATAGAAACCATTTTTCAAAATTGGTTACAGTCTTATGATGAATTGGAAGATGGATTCGATCTCTTTTTTGAAGTAATGGTCAACAGTAAATTGTATCCTCAAGATAAATTTGAGAACATCATTCAAGCGTTAGAAGCATATCATAGGGGTAGGTTTGATGATGAATTGATGGAAAAGTCTAGATATAAAAGAATGATTGATGATATCCTAGATCAATTAACTGATTCAAATCAAAAAGACTGGATTAAAAAAAATAGAACAAGAGGAAATGATCTTTCCTTATCTCAAAAATTAGTTCAACTCTGTGAACAGTTTCCTTACATTTTCTTGGATATTAATAAGAGAGACGAATTTGTAGTATTAGTACAAGATACTAGAAATTATTTTGCGCATCATGCAACAAAACTAAAAGAAATGGCTACAAAAAATACTGAACTTTTTTATTTAGAACAACGATTAAACGTGCTGATGACTGCATGCATGTTATCAGAATTACGCCTTGGAGAATTAGAACTTGAAAGATTTATCATGAGATATACTCATATGCAAAGACAGGTGAGCCTTGTATGGGCTTCTGATCCATATGATTGGATTATCTAAATTAAAAACATAAGTTGTAAAATTGTATTATGCTTGATAGAAATATGATCTTTTTTAGGCTAATTTTATTCATAAAACTTTAGAAACTTTGATTAGATGATCTAAGATTCGATTTTACAGAATCATTTTGCTGTGAATCCAGTATTTGTAAAACCCGTAGTAGTGAATCCACTCGAGGATCTCACTTTTTCTTGGTATACTTTCCCGATTAACGGTAAGGCATTTTCGATATCTTCATTACTTTTGATCTCTGATTGAAAGTCTCCGACCCCCCCAATGACCTATTTTTGAAACATCTGTTGCAAATTTAGATGCAGAAATTATGTTCGTATTTTTTCTTGTTGTATAACATAATTTTATTCTAGATTTTGTGGCTTCAAGAGTGCAGATCAAGGAACCATCTTCTTTAGAATAAAAACCAGCGTATTTTTTCTTCTGTTTGAATTCAACTTTTTCAAAACTATCGCTAATTCTATTTTTTAGCTTATTCCAAATCTGCCGTATCTCAGGAGATGGTACGGGAGTTTGATATTTTCCTAATAGGTAATCTTCTTCCGAATATTCTGTAAGAACAACACGAGTTTTTTCCTTTGATTTTATTTTTGACAAATTATGAGTATGAGATTCTTTATTTTCAATTTTATTTAATGTCAGAACTCCGTCTTCATATTTTTTAATTTCATAAAGTTCGATTGGTAAACCTTGAAAATCACTAGCTTTGATCTGGTATTTGTTAAAGAATGGTGAAATGAATATGACTCGAATTTCATCCCACTCAATGTCTTGTAATTTTAAAGGCATATTTTTTACTTCGTTGTATAACAATACAAAATCTGCTCTGTGTTTTTGAAGCAAGTCATAATATGTTACTCCTTGATCAACCAAACCTGCATTTTCTACATTTTTGTATTCTATTATGGCAAAGGACTTCTTTTCAGTGTCAAAGGCAACACTGTCTATTCTTAAATCATCTATTTGATATTCAGATTTTACAAATTCTAGTCCTGTAAAAAGTTCTCCAAGATTTTTTTCCACCATTGTTTGAATTGTTTTTTCATAATCAAAGTATTTTTCATTCTTTTTTGATTCTTTTAATTCTACCAACTTGCCACTTCTATTTTGAAAAATCTTCACAGCGTAGATTCTGAATCCATGGTTAAGTCTTTTTTGTTCTAATATAGGCAGATAATCATAGATTTGCATTTAAGGTACCTAAATTTACTCACTTTATGCAGATCATACTAAACAAAGAACAGGAAGAGGCAGTAAATCACTCCGGTACACCGCTCCTAGTAGCCGCAGGCCCTGGAAGTGGCAAAACCAAGGTGATTGTTGAGAGAATTAGGCATCTAATAGAGCAGGGATTAAAGCCATCTGAGATTCTTTGCCTCACCTTCTCAGAAAAAGCAGCCCTTGAGATGAGAAAGACTTGAGAAAGTTACAGATGTAACAGATATGCAAATTAGTACTTTTCACTCATTTTGTAATGATGTTCTAGCAGATAACGTACTTGATTCAGGAATTGGAATTGGCTCTGGAGTAATCAACAGATCTAGTCTACTGGTATGGGCTCTAAAACACATTGATACCTTTGGGTTTGAACACATTGAGCTTGGAAATAATGCTGTCAATGTAATTGAGGCGATGGTAGATGGTATTAGTACATTCAAAGATGAATTGATCACACCAGATGAACTTGCAGATTACTTGGACAAGAAATTAAATGGCGAAAAGAAACTGGTTGAAGATGTTATCCAGATAGATTATCTACAAAAGCTATGTGACCTTCACAAATTGTATGTAAAACATCAAGAATATCTTCGAAGATCAAGACTAATTGACTTTGATGACATGGTATCACTTACAATACAACTATTTCACAAAAAACCTAATGTATTATCAAAATATCAAAACCAATTCAAACATGTCCTAGTAGATGAATTCCAAGACAATAACTATGCACAGCTAGAACTAGTAAAACTACTTGCACCAAGTGGAGATATCACTGTAGTGGGAGATGATGATCAAAGCATTTACAGATTTCAAGGAGCATATGTTGCAAACTTTAAACATTTTGTAGAATCATATGACAATAAAGTCAAGACAGTGATTCTAAAACAAAATTATCGTAGTACAAAAAATATAGTAAATCTGGCTTCTCAGTTACTGTCACATGTTTCAAACAGACAGGTAAAAGAGTTATTTTCTGAAAACGAAGATGGTGATAAGGTCTCAGTAGTACAATGTGGTCATGATATGGCTGAAGTAGAGTATGTCGTATCAAAAATTCGCTCAATTTTAGGCACAAAAATCAATAGGCGAGACGGTTCTCAAGACCCTGTCTCATATAGAGACTTTACAATATTGTCTAGAAAACGTGCAGATGGTAGAAAGTTTGCCCAGGCACTAAATGCTTATGGTATCCCTGCAACATTTGTTGGTGAAGCAAACATATTCAATTCTTCAATTGGAAGAGATTTACTAGCATACTTGGATATTGCAAACAATCCAACTCTTTCAGGTCTCGCAATAAATCGGGTCCTAAAAAATAGTGGAATTTCGGATACTAATATTGCAAGGATAAACCAAGAGGCAAAGAAAAGAAAGAATGATTCCAAGACAAACTCAGACTATGTATTTGATGTATTGACTGATCTATCCATTCCAGAAATTGATCAACTTGATGAACTGTTTGATATATCAAAACAATTACAGCAATTAACTGATCTTCAGCATCAGAATACTGTAAGTGAATCTGTCTTTAAGATAATGATGAAGATCACTGACTTGTACAAGAGTGCAACGCAGACTGATTCACTACAAGACAGAAAAAAACAGACCATACTCAAAGAGTTGTATCATTTATCATTAGAGTTTGAGTCTCAAAACAAAAATGGAATGCTTGGTGATTTTATAGATTATCTCAGATTACTAGGTGAGTTTGATGTAGAACTTGAAGAAAATGCAGAAATTACAAACGCAGTCCACGTATCCACAATACATCAAAGCAAGGGAAAAGAATTTCCAATTGTTTTCATTGTAGATGTTGCACAAGGCAAGTTGCCTTTACGATATCAGGCAAAGAAATTCTATGTTCCAAATGATCTAACAAAAGGATTACAACAAGAAGTAGATGAAAAGGCATTGGCATTGCAGGAGGAGCGTAGGCTGTTTTATGTAGCAATGACTAGGGCTCAGAACCAATTGTATGTCATATTTCCTGCAAAATACGCACAAAATGTACGTGCAAGCAAGCCTTCAGTGTTTTTAGAAGAGATTGATTTTGAGAATAACTCCCTCGTGGATTTTGTCAAGTTTTCAGGCACCACACAAGAGACTCTGCTACAGGAACAAAATAAGATGGATATCATTCGTCAGGATTTGCAGTCAAAAGCTACTAAATTTGTAAACCAGATGCAACTAGAGAGTGCAATAGCACGAATTTTGGACTTGTCCAAGGTAGATTATTTTGAGAAAAATGGCACACTTGATGGATTTAACACTGAAGATTTGTTTAATGTAGAAAGCAACAAGGAAGTTGAATCTTTACTATATGAAGAAAAAATTCCATTGATAAACAAAGAATCACTGAGACTTTCTGCCTCCAAGTTTGAAACATATCAAAAGTGTCCAATGCAGTTCAAGTTTGCACATGTTCTTGAGGTTCCAACTCCTGAGAAGACATATTTTAATTTGGGAACTGCAGTTCATGCAGTAGCAGAACATCTCACTAAATTAGAAAAGGAAGGAATTGTTCCAACTGAAGAAAAAGCATTTGAGATCTTGGAAAGCAATTGGAACTCTAATGCGTATGTATCTACAAAAAAAGAAGATGAAGACAAAGAGAAAGCAAGAGTCATGATTAGAACTTATCTGAAATGGATCTCATCAAATCAAAATACTCCAATTGATGTTGAGAAAAGATTTCAAATTGAGATTGGTGGAATCAAAGTCAATGGATATATTGACAGAGTGGAAAAGACTCCTACTGGAGAATACCAGGTAATTGATTTTAAGACTGGAAATGTATATGAAACAAAAAATTCGATAAAAGAAGACACTCAGATGAATGTTTATGCTTTGGCAGTTGAACAGTTGTACAAAAAACTTCCTGAAAAGACATCCTTGTTTTATCTCAAGGAAGACAAGGTCTTGGATAATGAAGTAAAACCTGATAATGTAGCCAAAGTCAAGAGTAAACTTGAGGAAATGGTAAAGTCCATTTTAGATGAGGAATTCAAGGCAAATCCTGAAAAAGGTGCCTGTTTTTCATGTAGTTTTAGAAGCATTTGTGATTTCGTAGAACAAGAATAAACTGGAAAACATGCAAATTCCTTATGTACAGGACTAAATAATCAAGATCGAAGATTTTTGGAGATAATTAACTAATGATTCTAAGAAATCTATCAAACACAGGCGAATATCATGGTTGAACCAGAAGCCCAAGCACGATTTCAAATAGACAAAATGCTTACAGAAACAGGCTGGATTATCCAAGATTATAGTGAATTAAACCTAGGAGCAGGATTTGGTGTTGCTGTAAGAGAATTTCCACTGGGCAAGGATTCTGCAGATTACGCATTATTCATAGATAGAAATCCAGTAGGAGTAGTTGAAGCAAAAAAAGTAGGTCATACACTATCTGGAGTCACTGAACAATCAGAAGGATATCTCAAACTACTTGCACAAAAATTTCCAAATGCACCAAGAGATCCGCCATTTTCATATGAAAGTACTGGTATTGAAACACTCTTTGCAGACCGAAGAGATCCTAATTATCGTTCAAGACATGTATTCACATTTCATACACCTGAAACTTTGGCAGACTGGCTCCAAGATGAAAAATCATTACGTGCAAGACTGAAAGAAATTCCAAAACTTGATTATCAAAATCTCTGGGGGTGTCAAACTCAGGCTATAGAAAATCTCGAAAAATCATTTGCAGAAAATAAACCTCGTGCACTAATACAAATGGCAACAGGAAGTGGCAAGACATTTACTGCAGTTACATCATGTTACAGGCTGATTAAACATGCAAAAGCAAAAAGAATCTTGTTTCTAGTTGACAGGAATAATTTGGGAAGACAAACGCTTCGTGAATTTCAAAATTATTCTGCACCTGAATCAGGCAAGAAATTCACAGATTTGTATAATGTACAGCATCTCCAGTCTCAAACAATAGAGCCTGTTTCCAAAGTAGTTATATCTACAATTCAGCGAGTTTATTCAATTCTAAGTGGGGAAAAAGAACTAGATCCTGCAAACGAAGAGATTTCAGAGTATGAATTAGCAACAGGTCAACCTCCAGTAGAGGTACAATACAATAAAAACCTGCCAATTGGAGAATTTGATTTTATTATAATTGATGAATGCCACAGGTCCATATACAAGAAATGGAGACAGGTTTTAGATTACTTTGATTCATTTCTCATAGGTCTTACTGCAACTCCCTCTGCAGATACAATTGCTTTTTTCCAGCGTAATCAAGTCATGTCATATAACCATGAAAAGGCGGTTCTAGACAAGGTAAATGTAAGCTATGACATATTTCGAATACAAACAGACAAGACAGAACATGGTGGTAAACTACCAGCAAATCAGATAGTTGAGAAGCGAAATAGAATGACTAGAAAGCAGTGGGCGGAGGTTTTAGATGCGGATTTTGAGTATTCTGCAACTGATCTTGACCGTAGTGTAGTTGCACCTGATCAAATACGTCTGGTAATAGAGGCTTTTAGAGACAATTTGCCAAAAATGTTTCCAGATAGAGAAGTAGTTCCAAAAACTCTGGTATTTGCTAAAGATGACAACCATGCAGAGGAGATAACCGGAATCATACGTGAAGTATTTGGATTAGGAAATGAGTTTTGTAAAAAAATAACATATAAGACAACAGGTGACAAGCCAGAGGATTTGATACAGAGTTTTAGAAATTCTTCAATGCCACGTATTGCAGTTAGTGTTGATATGATAGCAACAGGCACTGACATCAAACCGCTAGAATGTTTGTTATTCATGAGGGATGTAAGATCAAGAATTTATTTTGATCAAATGAAAGGAAGAGGTACAAGAAAAATAGATCCTAATGACTTGATTTCTGTTACTCCTGATGCAACATCCAAAGATCGTTTTGTAATTGTGGATGCAGTAGGTGTTACAGAACATGCTATGACTGATACTCATTCAATGGAGCGACGACCTGGAATACCATTGAAAAATTTGCTTGAAAAAGCGGCATTGGGCACTGCGGATGAAGATGATTTAGAATCATTGGCAGGTAGACTGGCTAGAATTGATAACAAAATAGACCAAAGAGCAAAAGAGGAGATAAAAAAAGAGTCTGGAGGTTTGACGCTAAATAACATTGTAAATAAATTATTGAATGGAATTGATGCTGACTTACATGAGGCTGATGCAAAGAAAAAATTTGGTGTCAAGGAACCAACTAAGGAGCAGATTGCACAAGTAAGAAAAGAGTCAGTAAAAGAAGCATGCAAAGTTCTCGATGCCGCAAGATTGAGAAGTACAATACTTGAGGTGAAATCTAGAAGTGAGCAGATAATTGATCTGACACCGGATATTTTGATCTTTGCAGGTTTTGGGGAAAAGGCAAAGGATGCGTCTAGAGATGCTATTGAGCGATTCAAAAAATTCATCGAGGATAAAAAAGATACAATGGTTGCACTGCAGATTATTTACTCTAAGCCTCAAAAACTCAAGGAGATTACCTATAATGATATCAAGGAAATAGCTCAGACAATCAAAATACCTCCTTACAATCTGAATCCTGATAATCTATGGCAAGCATACAAGAATTTAGAGCGAGATAAGGTAAAAGACAATCCGCAAAAAATGCTCACTGATTTGATATCGATTATAAGATATACGTTACATCAAGAAGATACACTTGTTCCATTTGGAGAAAAAGTAGATCAGAAGTTTGAGAAATGGCTAGTAGAACAAGAATCAAAGAAACGTAGGTTTAACCCTGAACAAAAAGAATGGTTGAGAATGATAAAAGATCACATTGCTACATCAATTACTGCAACTTTGGATGATATGATGGATATTCCATTCTCCGAAAAAGGCGGACTGATTAAACTACAAAAGTTATTTGGGCAGGATTATCAAAAGATTCTAGAGGAATTGCATGAGGTATTGATTTCTGTATGACTGAAGTCGTCCTGAAAAAAAATGATCAAGTGAAATTGCCAAAAGGGTGGATTTGGACAACAGTATCTGAAATCGGTCTTATTATTAGTGGTCAAACCCCGCGAGGTATTGACACTTTTCAGAAAAATGACAAGATCCCATTTTTTAAAATTAGTGATATGAATAAAAGTGAAAATGAGCTTTTTATGAACAGATCAGAAATAAATCTAAACGAAAGTGATGTACATAATCTACATCTAAATATTCAAAATACTGGTACTGTAATTTTTCCAAAGAGGGGAGGAGCAATTGCCACTAATAAAAAAAGAATATTATCAAAGCCATCCTGTTATGATCTTAATATAATGGGTATTTTTCCAATTGGCATATCTCCTAAATTTATTTATTATTGGATTTCAAGAATAGATTTAGTCGAATTATCAGATGGCTCAAACGTACCACAAATCAATCATACAGACATATCTCCATTACAAATACCATTACCTCCATTAAATGAACAAAAACGAATTATTTTGAAAATTGAAGAATTATTTTCAAGAATTGATTTTGTAAGACAAATACTTAAAAAAATAAAGACCCTATTAAAACAAAATAGACAATCTCTTCTAAAGTCAGCATTTGAGGGGAATCTCACTACTCGTGAACAAAATGATGAACCGGCTTCAACTCTATTGGAAAAAATCAAACAAACAAAATCATCAGAATCAAAAAAAGGCACCAAATCCCTGAGCGAGATGATTTTTAAAAAAAATGAAGATTTATCAAAGGAATGGAAAAAAAATAACCTTCCACATAGTTGGCAAATAACCACAATCAAGGAGATTTCAGATAAAATTCACTATGGATATACTGCCACTGCAACTAAAAATATTGGTACAAAATATCTGCGAATCACTGATATTCAAAACAATAATGTAGATTGGTCTGATGTACCATATTGTAAAATAAAAGATAATGAGATTCAAAAATATCTTTTACATGAAAATGATTTAGTTTTTGCTAGAACTGGGGGTACTGTTGGTAAAAGCTTTCTTATAAAACCAAATCCACCAAAATCTGTTTTTGCATCATATCTGATTCGTATAGTCCTATCAGATAAAATCATCCCTAAATTCATTCATTATTTCTTTAACTCTTCAGACTATTGGAATCAAATATCACTAAATAAAACTGGATTAAAAACTAATGTTAACGCACAAATCCTATCACATATTGAAATTCCCTTAGCTCCGTTAAATGAACAAAAAAGAATTGTTATAAAAATTGAAGAAGGATTATCATTGATAGAGGATAATGAGAAAATAATTGATTTTTTATTAAAAAACCTAGATTCATTACAAACAAGCATACTAAAACAAGCTTTTGAAGGAAAACTAGTTCCTCAAGATCCGAATGATGAACCTGTACGCATCCTCTTAGAGAACATCAAACAAGAAAAAGAAAAATTACTAGAAATTCAAAAGATTAACAAGACTAAATCATTCAGATCAAGGAGAGTGAAAAATGTCAAATAAAGCACCTACCATAGTAGCAAAACTTTGGAATTATTGTAACGTATTAAGAGATGATGGTGTATCTTATGGGGATTATGTACAGCAGTTAACTAATTTATTATTTCTAAAAATGGCAGATGAGCAGACAAAACCTCCATTTAACAAGCCATCGATCATACCTAGGAAATTCGATTGGGGGAGTATATCGAAAAATATCTCTGGAGACGAACTCGAAATTCAATATAGACATATCTTGGAAAATCTAGCAATCCAGAAAGGATTACTGGGAATCATTTACAGAAAGGCACAAAATAAAATTCAAGATCCTGCAAAACTTGAAAGACTAATCAGGTTAATCGATGATGAAAAATGGATGGAACTTGACATGGACGTAAAAGGTGAAATTTATGAGGGACTTCTAGAGAAAAACGCAGAAGACGTCAAAGGTGGAGCAGGTCAATACTTTACACCAAGAAATCTCATTACCGCCATAGTCGATGTAATAAAACCGCAACCTGGAGAAACAATTGGAGACCCTGCTTGTGGAACGGGAGGATTTTTTCTCAAAGCCCACGACTATTTAGCACATAATTATAAACTAGATAGGGATCAAAAAAAATTTCTAAAAGAAAATACATTCAAAGGATGGGATATTGTAACTGAAGTAGTACGACTATGTGCCATGAATTTATATCTTCATGGAATTGGTAGTGATCAAAGTATAATTCTAAACGATGATGCTCTAGGTGCTGACCCTGGCGATAGATTTGATATCATACTCACAAATCCACCCTTTGGGAAAAAGAGCAGTGTCACAATTTTCTCAGAAGAAGGAAAGATGGAAAAACAAACCATGTCCATTGAACGACAAGATTTCTGGGCAACTACATCTAACAAGCAGTTGAATTTCTTGCAGCATGTCAAGACATTACTTAAGATTCATGGAAGATGTGCAATTGTAGTTCCAGACAATGTCCTGTTTGAAGGTGGCGCTGGAGAGACCGTACGAAAGAGATTGCTGGAACAATTTGATGTTCACACATTATTGAGATTGCCTACCGGGATATTCTATGCTGGCGGAGTTAAAGCAAATGTGTTATTTTTTGATAAAAAACCTGCAAGAACTGATGGTAAACCCTGGACTGAAAAACTTTGGATTTATGATTTTAGAACAAACAAACATTTTACTTTAAAAGAAAACACTCTCAAAAGAGAAGATTTGGATGACTTCGTCAAGTGTTATCATGCTGAAAAGAGATCTAATAGAAAAGAAACTGAGCGTTTCAAGGCATATACATACGATGGAATAATTAAGCGTGACAAGGTCTCATTAGACATATCATGGCTAAAGGATGAGAGTCATGGAGATGCGGAGAACTTGTCTGCTCCAGATATAATTGCTCAAGAAATTGCAGATAATTTGGAATCTGCACTTGATTCCATGAAAGAATTGATTGTCAACCTTGGGAGAAAATAATGAACATATTCGACTTCCCTAGATTGTGGGGAATTAATTTATTCTTTTTAATATTTCAAAAAACGCATTATTTAATTCACTAAATGTCTTGGCTCCAACTAGAACTATTTTGCCGGAAGAAAAGATTAATGCTACAACACTATCCTGAATCCTATAGATCAAACCTGGAAATTGCTCCGGCTCATACATACTTCTAGGAAGTGTTCTTGCTAATTTATTTAGACTTACAGTTTTTCCCAAAAAAGCCGAAGATACCATATTTCGAATTAATGGGTTTATTTTGTAAGACTTTATCAGTTTATGTTGTTTTAAAATCTCACAAGCCTTCTCCAATTCATTCTTTGCTTGTTTAGGACTTTTAGTACCTACAGAAATTAATTTGCCAGAAGCAAAAACTGTCACACGTCCAATCATGGTATCATTTTTTACATATCCGCATCTATACAGATCCAAGTTTGAACTAAGAAATTTGTATTTGTTGAATGAATCAATATTTACCGACTGTTTTAGGTCTGCGGTGCATACTACATTTGAAATTTTTATTTCTGTTCTGAGTTGGGCATCTGATTTTTGCATGAATATCTTATGATTGTTCAGTTAATAACATGTGTCAATCATGCATTACGAATTCTTATCGATTGTCTTTCTCCAACTATGAAATGTATTTTTATCGGTTTATTCATGTCACAAAGTCGTCACAAATCGCGTCACAAAATGCTTTAAACCGTCACAATCCAGGCACAAAAAAGCAAAATTGTGACGGGATCCTATAAAATCCCCCCTTTCGTCACAATATCACAGCGTAAAATCGTCTAAAACTATTTTGTAATATACTTAAGCAGATAACCTGAAGCGTGTACGCATGCACATCTGCCAAGTTTTTTCATAATTAACATATCAAAATGGGGACGATCCATAACAAGAGAAGGGATGGTTTAGTATGAATAATGGAATTTTTATTCATGCCCATAGGCACAGATTAAACAAATTTCTCTTAAAAATACCACGATATGTGGCTAGACAGCGGTATGGTTCTGATCTTCATGTATACGATTGCCGTCATTTTGAAATATTAAAATTTCAGAAAAATGACATCTAGGATGATTTTACTAGATTCAGATTCTTATAATAATATCCAGATAGTAAACGACATGAATATCCTATACGATGAATTCATGGATATGCAATTAGAACGTCTGAGTCAACGTAAGAATGTCATAAAAATTGAGAGATTGCAAGGTATTAACAATGACAAGTCAAATCAATTCAAAGTCTATTATGCAAAATACGTCGATGTGATCAGAATTACTCCTAACTGTGAACCTCATGATACTATATTCAGACTAGTCCATGTCTGGAGCAAGTAACTTTCTTACGATTATGTGACTTGGATTTGTACATAATTTTATCTACATTTCATTATGTCATCACCTAATTGAAATGTGTAACTTTCAATTGGGGGGGGGGATGATGGATATCCATCATATCTGATTTATCTGAGCTTCATTCATATTTTTGAAAACATCACGTTTGCAAAGATTTTTTTCGCCTGCTGACGTATATGCATAATCGTTGGAGATAAGTCTGTTTCATTCTTTGTTTTAATGAACGGTAGAAAAAAAGTTTTAGCTGAACCGAACAAACGAACAGCCAAAACGAACGCCTTCCGAACACTATTTTCCGAACCCTTGATGAAAGAAAGATAAAACAAAATTAAAAATTCTAAAATGATGAAAAAACTATCTATTTTTTATAAGACAATGGATGGCAAAACACACCCTATTTGGATGATTATGGGGATATTTTGGATGATTTTATGATGATTTTTGGATGATTTTATGATGATTTTTGGATGATTTTATGATGATTTTTGGATGATTTTGTGAGGGAATTAAGCCACATCATCCAAATTCCCTATATATTGTGGTTTTTGATGATTTGATGATCATTTTGAATGACATTTTTTGTTAATTATACGAGAGCAGAAAAAACTTGAAGCAGAAAAATTACAGCGACCGTGCAGGTCATCGCGCGCATTATTGAGACATCAGATCCTTCTGTTATAATCTCATTATGAAAATGTCTTATCAGTTCATATTTTAGTTGCATATTTTCTGCTAGTTTCTTGTTACCCACAACCGAATAAATAATCTGTAATTTTTTTGGTGTGTGACACTTCATCTAAAGTTCTAGGATTTTCTTGTTAATTTTCCTGTTGTTTTCACTATTCCAAGCGTTCTCATCTATTCCATGCATTAATTCCCATCTGTACTTCTTCATCTTTTTCAATGATTTTTCTTTCAACTTTTTTACTGATATATCTTGAGGTTTTAATGCTGAAATTTTGTCGAAATATTCTAACGCTAACGTGTCACTATAAAGTGAGAATGATTTTCTTAGGCCTTCAAGAGTGTTACTGACAAGGTTTTTTTGAAGATATAATATCATTATGTTATAGGCATCAAATCCGATGCAATTTTTCCTTGCCAAATATGCCCTGCCTTTAAGTCGTAAGGCAGCGATATTTTCTGGTTCCATCTACAATACCTTGTCCCACAACTCAAAGGCGTGTAATTCATCTTCGTTTTTTACTTTTCTTTGCCTTCCATTTTCCATTTGTAATCTCTTCCTTGACCTGCCTCTTGACTTCCTGTTTTATTAGGTCAGAAAGTCCAACGTGAGTTTCTTCCGGTAGTTTTTTACTTTCGGCCTGATCGATGTATTTTCCAAACATCTTCATGATCCTGCTTATCAATTCCTCTAGAACATCCGTGAGATAGTTCTGTATCAGGAATTTGGCTTCCATTTTATGCCTCTCGTAGCCCTGAAAGTTCTTGTGAAAGTTGGTCCAGCCAACGGTCCAATCATGATCATTGAAATTATCGGCCTGCTGGGAAAGTTTCTTCCAGATGGCAAACAGATCACTCACTGGAAGGGATTCTTTCTTTTTGTAGAACTCTATGTGGTCGTCCGCTGTTTTGCTTGTGAATTGAAAGAGATCCTTGTATTCTTCAAACATTGAATCATTATTCTGTCACATCTGTCATATCAGTCATATGAATTCCATATGGCTCAAGTGACCCATATGACTCAGATTTGGCGCAATTTTATTCATATTTCGTTATGTCTCCCTTGTTTCGATCATAAGATAGGACAAGCGGCTTTCTTGATACGATATTAATTAATGGAGAGCGCTTCAATTCTTCCACTACTTCCCTCCATTTTCTATTGTGTGCCAATTCTCGCGATCCTCCAATGTCTGCAAGTGCTTGTTTTTGTTCCTCTTCAGTTCCATAAGCCATGATCTTTTCGTACAAGTCACCAACGTGAAGGCCTGTGACAGAAACATCTTTGATGACTCGAATTGCCTTGTCCAATGTTCTTTGTACGTACGAGTCAGCATAACTGATGCTGATGTTTCGTTGTTTGAACATCTCTCGTACTAAAGATATGGCCCGAGTTGCATCAATTGGTTCGGTGTATCTTCGTTGATGCAGTCTGGCTTCTGCAAGAGTAAGTCGAATCAAAGTATTGAGATGTCTTGGACTTATTCCGTTATCTTTTGCCTGAGGATCATGCCGTAGTTCTCTGTAGGTTTTTTCTAGCAATTCGCCTTCTTCCTTTCTTAACTCTGGATTAATCCGTCTGCAAAATTTGATGTACTTGCCTAATGTTTTGGGTGAAAATGGTGCCACATCCTCGTCATATTTTGTTCCATAGAGAATAGATTTTGCAATGATGGCATCCGACTTCTCGCCATATTCATCATTGAATATCCAAATGAAGTCTAGTCTATTGAGAAAAGTTGGGTCGATGCTGAGGTTATCTTGGATAGATAATGCACCATTCCATTTGCCATTATGTGCATTTCCAGTCAATATCAGACTAGCATCTGCTCTGACTTTGCTTGCTTGATTTCCTGTTTTTGCACTTGATGCAATCCCATTTTCTGACGTAGTGTATAATGCATCTATCACGTCAGCAGATAATCTGGGAAATTCATCAATACATACAATCCCGCCATCTCGACAGTTTACCATTGCGCCCGTTCGTAGAACTTTGCGTCCATCCGGTCCATCGTCAAGACCCATTATGAGGCCTGTGGCAGTAGCACCTTTTGACATAACCATTTGTGCCCTTGAAATAATTCCACTCTGTGTAATCCATTCACAAAATTTGGTTTTGGCAGTACCAGGATCTCCAAACAAACCGCAGTGTAACCAACCCCTTATCTTGGTTCCGTCGTTTTGATGCCTATCTGGAGATCCAATGATCTGCAAAAGGATGGACTCCTTTACCTTTGGATTGCCTTCAATACTGGGAGAAATTGAATTTATACATTTTTGGTAAAAATCCGGTTCGTCTGGAAACATACGAAACAATTCCACATCGTCTTCTGAAAGACTCAGGTCTACATCATCTAATTTTTTTATGTTGTTGCATTTTATCACATTCTGAAAATGTCCAGTCCTTGGAATCTCAATCGTTTGTACAATGCCAGTAACTTTGATACGATCTCCACTATCTGCCACGTTCGCTAAATCGCCCGTGGTGTCAATTCTCAATTCGTCTCCATAATAGCCAAATTCTTCATCTGATTTGAGATACAGCATTCTATGTTGTCTGAAAATCTCACTTGGTGTGTTTTCTTCTAGTTCTCTGAAGGTACAACCTGGTTCTCCACATTTTGTGGGACGTTTGTTTTTCAGAATTATTGTTTTATGACCATCAGGACAAACATATGTGTGATAATCAGGTACGTTGTAAAGCCCGGTTGAGCTTGTAACGATTCCTATCAATGTGACAATCTTTCCTATGTGTCGATTGCCTAGTGCTTCGACTACTGATATTTTATCGGTCATTTCATCCATGTATACGTCAAATGATTTTGTTCTCTGATGTCTTTCTTTGAAAATTTTGGTTATCGCTTTGCTGCACAAATCCAAAAACTCGTTTGGCTCTTCAGTAATCCATTTGGATAACAATTCATTTTCTAGTAGATCTGTGACATTAAGAAGGATTCCAGAATTATTTGCAGATCTATCAATTCTTTCGATATACTTGAATTCGTTTTCTTCTTTGAAGTTTCTAAGAAAGTCTGTTATCTTGTCAGATTTGTATGAACTAGACTGGGTAAAACTATCATTTTCACTAGTCAAGCCCGATTTTTTCCTTTATTCTCAAAACTTCAGCTCTAAGTTCCATGACCTGTTCTTTGATTTTTCTGATTGATTCCTCAAAGTCATTATTATTCTGACTTTTCTGGCATCTAGTTTTTGTATGTGGATGCTCTAATTTTGAGTCATCGAAAAGAAATCTGTTATGATCTAAAAATCCGACATAAACAAGTTTATGGCAATAGCGACACGTCGTAACTTCCATTTCACCTTACCACCGGATACTTTTTGATAATCTCAGATGCTAAAGGCTCTTTACAGTAATCTAATACAATGTTAATCAAGGCATAACGTTTCAGAGCATGAGGAAATTCTACCATGTTGTACGCAATTACAATTTCACGCAGTCTGTCAGTAGACTTGGTCTTTAAGTGCTCCAGAAAGTTCTTCCTAGACACATATTCAGGTTTATTGTATCTTGGACAGTTCCAATCAATGTCTGTAAACCATGTTTCATGCATTGCCTTTTACCTCATGTAGGTTTTTTTCTGATGTGATGTCATCTTTTACATTGAAAGGAGTAATGGAAGCATGTTTGGAGCACAGAAAGTAAGAGCACGCACCCAAACCCATTACATCCGAGAAAGTCAAAAGTACGTCTGCTTGGTTCTTACAGTTGAGGTATCCGCATGATTTGTCATTATTTGACTTTGTCATGATTGCACTTTCCTGATTTGTTTTTGGTAATCAAGTGCAATTTGTTGAAGTCTCAAAACAAATTCCATCCTATGCTTGTCTTCCTTGTGGTCGCGATAAAGATGAAGGATCTTGGCACCTACCTTATGGAAAATTCTAACTTTTTGTTTTGGATTATATGCAACACACAGTTCGCATTTCTCATTGATTGGAGCCTGAGAATTTTGCAAAATTACTGATTCGCGGTCCTTATTTGACACTTGTTGCTTACTCAATCAAGAACCTCCTTGCTTCTTTGAGGGGTTTTTATCTGGTGGGGGCATGAACCCCTGCCATTTATCCTAATTATCTTTTCAATTTTTTCTAATCTGTCAAGACATTCATTAATGGAACTGTCAATGCCTCTCAAAAGAGGGCGACCTGTCAGAGCTTGCAATCTGAAGACTGTTTTGTTGCTGA
>Ga0207073_1028_pt1 | contig 36196 bp, 37 predicted proteins | sample Alteio_BWMinHeat_65_FD_153575 | JGI IMG/M metagenome (GOLD analysis project Ga0207073, IMG submission 153575) | Enriched cells from forest soil in Barre Woods Harvard Forest LTER site, Petersham, Massachusetts, United States -... | ecosystem: Environmental > Terrestrial > Soil > Temperate forest >...
TTAGGGGAGATGTGACTATACTCCATCCCGGTTATTCAGTATTGAAAAAGAAAACCATGAAACCGGTGATTGGAACAATTCCTCTAATTGAATTTGATATTCCTGATGAAGATTCTCTACATGCAAATCCAAAACAAGTCTCATGGACAAAAAAATATCTTCGAACACTAGACAGAGAAATTGATCACTTGGCTAATACCGTGAAAAAAAATATTGATATGAAAAAAATACGAGGTATGCTAAATTGATTCTAATACCCATAATTGCAGTCATATTGGCACTCACTCTAGATTTTCTTTTTGGAGATCCGGCAAACCGATATCATCCAACTGTCTGGATTGGAAAATTGATTGGCAAGTTTGTACCATATGCAAAATCACCAAATTCGATGATTGAAAAAATTAATGGAACTCTTTTTCTTGTTTTGGTGTTAGCTATTGTTTCTATTCTAATTACTTCATTTTCATCTTCTTTGAAATATCTAGAAAATCTTGATTCAAGTGGATTTTACAAAATTCTACTGATGGGTACAAGTGTGATTTTAGTCGGAATTCTTCTAAAGACTACTGTTGCTATAAAAGGAATGGAAAACCATGCATCAAAAATTATGGACTCTCTGTCTAAAAATGACCTAGATAGTGCAAGAACAAGACTTTCCATGATAGTAAAGAGAGATACTAAGAATCTAGATAAACAGCATATTATTTCCGCTACACTTGAAAGCATAAGCGAGAATATTGTTGATGGCATTACTGGACCCCTTTTCTACTTTTCAATTTTTGGACTAGTTGGTGCATTTGTTTATCGAACTGTAAATACTGCTGACTCGATGATAGGGTACAAGACCGATATATTCAGAAACATAGGATGGTTTGCTGCCAACTGTGATAAAATACTCAACTTTCTTCCTTCTAGACTTACAAGTATTGTAATGGTATTTTCATGTATTATGCTTCGGGAAGATTGGAGACATTCAATTCATATCATGAAAAGAGATGGCTCCAAGACTGAGAGTCCTAACGCTGGTTACCCCATGGCAACTCTAGCAGGTGCGCTTGGAATAAAATTTGAAAAGATGGAGCATTATGTGCTAGGAGACGGTAACTCTGAGATAACTGAAAGACATTTCAGGTCTGCAATTTCTATAATGAAGGTAACTACAATATTATTTGTTTTACTTTTTACAATTCCTGTTATTCTGTTATTGTCATCTCTTGGTTGGTGGTTTAATGTTTAAGGAAATATCGTCAGTAGTATCATTTCTAACTATTATTCCCTCTAAGAATAGTGATCTAGAAATTGTTGCAAAGAACATGTATCTTTTTCCAATTGCGGGAGCTTTAATTGGATTAATTATTGGTGCTGCAGGTTACGGACTATCTTTATTTCTTCAACCTCTGATTACTGGTTTGATCCTAACTGGGGCACTTGCACTAATCACCGGAATTCATCACACTGATGCACTCTGTGATTTTGCAGATGGAATCATGGCAAAGGGTACAAAAGAAAAAAAACTCAAAGCAATGAGAGACCCAGCGGTTGGTTCTGCAGGCGTGATAACAGTTGTATTGTATGCTGCAGGTATGATACTGGCAGTTTCTATGATGAAAGGTTTTGAACTGTTTGAGGCAATTCTACTAAGTGAACTGATGGCTAAACTATCTATGGTAATACAGGCAAATCGTGGCCTCTCAGCTTGGCAAGGACTTAGTTCTCCCTTTACTCAATCTATGAAGAACCCAAAAAAACTTGTAACAGCTGCTGTACTTGCCATAACTCCAACCGTGATTCTGGGTGGAATGACAGGTGTGTTTGTAGTAATATTGTGTATAGCGATGTCATTTCTATTACTTGTCGTTGCAAAAAGAAGCTTTGGAGGAATTTCAGGTGACGTATTTGGGGCAAGCAATGAATTAGTAAGGTTAGCATCATTGTTGATTTTTGCATCGGTATGATTGGATTAGTTATGTGTGGAGGCAAGGGCGCTAGGATGAAATCCAAAGAAGAAAAACTACTTCTAAAATATAAAAAACCGCTGATAGAACATGTTCTAAATGCTTTTAAAAATTCAGGAATATTTTCAAGAATAGTGTGCATTACAAGTAATAATGCACCAAAGACCCGTGAGTTTGTTTCTGCATTAGGAATTGATGTATTGGAAACAAAGGGAAATGGGTATGTTGATGACCTGGGAGAATCTCTGCACAAGTTTGAAGAATTGGTTTTTGTAGCTTCTGGTGACATGCCGCTTTTAGATTCTGAAGTAATTAGAAAAATTGTAGGATTAGTAAATGAAGAAAATGTATGGACAAGTATACTGGTTCGAAAAGATTTTCTTCAATCTACTGGACTAGATGCAGAATTTTTTATTGATTATAATGGTGAACAATGTGCTTATACTGGAATTTCTATAATTGATCCTACTAAAGTAAAAAGTATGCAACCTGTAAACGAATCATGTATAATATTTGATGATAAACGAATAGCTACTAACCTGAATACAAAAAAAGACTATGACTTAATCTGCGCTACCTAAAATTTTTCCATTTGTTTTTGCAATGGAACCGGTTGGTTCTGCTAAAGTATTACCACATGCTTTGCATGTAACTATTGAAGAAACATGTGAGTAAACAACACTTTCTTCTCCGCATTCTTTACACTGTACTCTCTGGAATTTACTTCCCGGTTTTGGTATCCAAATGTGGGCTCTTTTCATTATGCAACTAACTCCAATTTTCTCAATCTTATCCCTGATACATTCCATTTCTTTTTGCATTCTGGACATGTCATAATAGGTGTAATCTTTTTAGTAGTCTTTGCTGGCTTTGCTAATTTTGGGAACTTTTGACCGCCATAACCTTTCTTATCCTCGGCGTGTCTTCTTTCACCAATAGCAGAACCTCTTCTTTTTCCTGCCTTGTATATAGAGACCTTATGCAATGTATGTTTCTTGCATTTGGGACAATACCTATTGATCTCCTTTGGCATGTTCATAAAAAATGAGCTGCGTTGACCGTAATTTAAACATCGCTTTAATAGTATCACAGATTACATTATTTCTATGAAGGCCAGCTCACTTGCCTCCATGATCTTATCGCTCAATGCTGTAGCAATGGGTGAAAACAAGGCAGATGTAGTCTTGAAAAATTGTAGGCTGGTTAATGTCTATTCAAGGGAAATCATACCTCAAATTCATGTAGCAATCAAAAAAGACAGAATTGCATATGTGGGAAAGGATGCATCTCATACGGTTGGAGAGAAAACCAGTGTTATTGATTTGCAGGACAAATACATCACACCTGGATTTGTCGATCCTCACATACACATTGATCAATATGTACTTCCATCAGAGTTTGCAAAAAAATCACTCTTGTCAGGCACTACAACTTTGTTTGCAGATCCAATTGATATTGTAAGTGTCTGTGGTTACAAGGGATTCAAAGAATTTGTTAAAATGACACAGAGCCTTCCAATTAGGGTTTATCATGTAATCCCAGGAGGACTTCCTGTTGATAGAAAATTTAGTCATGCAAGAACATTGACCAAAAATGAAGAGAACAAAGGATTGGATATTGAAAGCGTTGTTGGTCTAGGCGAGGTATTTTCTTGGACCAAAGTAACTACAAGAGATCCACATACTATTGCAAGCATATCTAATGTTTTAAAAAATAATGGTATCATAAATGGTCATACAGCTGGAGCAAGCGATAAAAAACTAAATGCCTACATAGCTTCTGGAATTTTCTCATGTCATGAACCAATTGACTATGATCAAGTTTTGGAAAGACTAAGACTTGGAATGTGGGTAATGATGAGGGAAGGTTCCATCAGACGAGATCTTGATAAAATATTACCTAATGTATTATCTCATAAAACATATCTTGATAGACTGATGTTTTGTACTGATGGAGTCTCTCCAAAAGATGTTGTTGAATACGGTCTAATTGATCACTGTATCAGAAAAGCTATCTCTGTTGGTATGGATCCAATAGATGCCATAACTATTGGATCAAAGAATTCCTTTGAATATTATGGAATGAGCAAAGACCTTGGTGCAATTGCACCTGGCAAGTTAGCTGATATTCTAGTCTTTGATGACTTGGAAAAGATCAAGCCAAACAAGGTCTTTGTAGGTGGAAAATTGATGGTAGCGCATAACAGTCTTGTAATAGGTATACCAAAGACCGTAATTCCAAGCTGGATAAAAAAAACTGTAAGAACAGGAACAAAGTTTGTAGAAAAAGACTTTGTTATACGAAGCAAAGAAACCACTGCGCAAGCATTGGTTATCAAACTTGATACGGAAATAATCACAAAATTGGATCAAGAAGATCTTCAAGTACGAGATGGTAATGTGATTGCATCACCTGACAAAGATGTGTGGAAAGTAGCCGCTATTGATAGGACATATGGTACTGGAAAGAAAACTGTGGCATTTCTGAAAAATTTCGGTGCTGATATAGGTGCATTTGGTTGTACACAGAGTTTTCATGAAAATGACATGATAATTATAGGTTCAAATGAAAAAGACATGGCCTTTGTTGCAAATAATCTAACTAAAATGCAAGGTGGTATGCTAGTAGCTAAAAATGGTAATATCGTAAGTAAATTCTCATTACCACTAGCGGGTTTGATATCCTCACTATCTTTTGAAAAAACACTGGATGAATATTCTAGCATAGATTCTAAACTTGTCGAGTCTGGATGTAAATTCAAAAGTCCTCATCTAATACCCATGTTCTTACCGTTTCTTGCATTGCCTGAGATCAGAATCTTGTATACTGGCGTTGTAGACGTTAAAAATAGAATATATCTTAAGATTTTGAATCGATAAGGTATTAAAAGGGGCAACTAATTACACGAACTAAGGGATTAATTTTGGCATCTATTCAACAAACACCACAAGGACCTGTATTAGTACTAAAAGAAAGTGCATTACAACAAAAGGGAAGAGATGCACAAAAAAATAACATTGCCGCGGCAAAGCTAGTTGCAGAACTTGTAAGAACAAGTCTTGGTCCACGTGGAATGGACAAAATGCTTGTAGATTCCCTAGGTGACGTTACAATTACAAATGACGGTGCTACTATTCTAAAAGAAATTGATGTTCAACATCCAGCTGCAAAGATGATGGTTGAGATTTCAAAAACCGTTGACAATGAGGTAGGTGACGGTACTACATCATCAGTAGTATTTGGCGGTGCATTATTGGCAAAAGCCGAAGAGCTTTTAGAAAAAGATGTTCATGCTACAGTAATTATTGAAGGATACCAAGCAGATGCAGAAAAAGCACTTTCACTTCTCACAGAAATGGCAAAACAAGTAAGTCCAAATGAAAGAGAAATTCTATTAAAAATTGCAAAAACAAGTATGCAGTCAAAACTCATATCTGAAGACAGTGATATGTTATCCAAACTTGTAGTTGATTCTATATTGCAAGTTGTAGAAAAGGAAGCAGAAGGACATAGAGTAGATCTTGATAATATTAAGGTGGAAAAGAAGGCAGGAGGCTCAATTAGGGGTACTCAATTTATCAAAGGCATAGTACTTGACAAAGAAGTTGTCCATAGTGGCATGCCTACCAAAATAGAAAAAGCAAAAATTGCATTATTAAATTCCGCATTGGAAATTGAAAAAACAGAGATGAGCGCTGAAATTAGAATTAGCGACCCAACTCAAATGCAGATGTTCCTTGAAGAAGAAAACCGGATGCTCAAATCTATGGTAGACAAGATTCACCAAATTGGTGCAAATGTGCTAATTTGCCAAAAAGGTATTGATGACATTGCACAGCATTATCTAGCTAAACAAGGTATACTTTCAGTTCGAAGAGTAAAAGAAAGTGATATGACAAAGCTTGCAAAAGCAACCGGAGGCAGAATTAGCAGCAATATCGATGATATGACTTCAAAGGACTTGGGTGCAGCAGAACTTGTAGAACAGAGAAAAGTAGAGACAGACAAATGGGTCTTCATTGAAGGCTGTAAAAATCCAAAAGCCATCACATTGTTACTTAGAGGAGGATCTCAAAGAGTTGTGGATGAGGTAGATAGATCAATGCACGACTCACTAATGGTTGTAAAGGATGTAATAGAAAAGCCAGCAGTCGTGGCTGGAGGTGGAGCACCTGAAGAATTCTTGGCCTCACAACTAAAAGAATGGGCAAACAAATTTGAAGGAAGAGAACAACTTGCAATCAAAAAATATGCTGAAGCCCTTGAAATAATCCCACTAACAATTGCTGAAAATGCAGGAATGGATCCAATCAATACTATGGTTACACTTCGTGCAAAACATAGTCAAGGAAAGAAATGGACTGGTATCGATGCAAGAAATACTAGGGTTGCAGACATGTTTTCTATTGATATCATAGAACCAGTTGCAGTAAAAGAACAGATAATAAAATCTGCAACAGAAGCTGCATGCATGATATTACGAATCGATGATGTTATTGCCTCATCCGGTGGCCGAGGTGGCGGAAGAGGCCCACCAATGGGCTAAGCCTTTTCATGTTAGAAAAGCTACAAAATCTAAAACTAACTAAACCAGTTGTTGTTCTAAATGATTTTTTCCTAGATCGTATTATTAAGATTCAAAATTTAGATAAACTTTACAATCAAGTTTTAGAAAAAAGCAAATTAGGTGGAAGTATTCGTGGGATTCCACAAACAGATCTAAAGGGTGGAAACGCAACAAATGTTGCTTATGCTCTTGCCAAACTTGGTTGTCCTGTATCATTGATTACAATTGCAGACAAGATTGGTTCACAAATACTGCAAGAAACTTTTTCTGGATTTGATAAAGTCTCACTTTTTATAATTGATGGAAAACCTGGAAGAACAACATCACTTGAATTCAACAATAGTGGTAACATTGTAAACATAATGATATCTGATTTGGGTGATAATGAAAACTTTGGGCCCGAAAAACTTGGAACAGATGAGCTAGATGTACTAACAAGTGCTGATGCTGTTATTGTGACAAATTGGGCCAGTAATAAAAAAGGAACAGAACTATCACAGTTTGCATTTACAAAGTCTACATCAGCTTTTCATTTTCTAGATCCTGCAGACATTCAAACAAGATCTGAAGAGTTTAAGGAAATACTGCCTAAACTTGCAGATCACCTGGACTCTTTATGCATTAATGAGAATGAATGTAATATTCTTCTGACACAGTCTGGATTAGACATAATTTCTGGGGAAAAAGAAACCAAGAAACTAGTGCTTGAATTGGCACAAAGATATTCACTACCTATTGATCTTCATACTACTACAGGATCATATTGGTCAAATGGACAAGAGGTAGAATTTGCTAAATCCTTCCAAGTAGAACCCAAATTTGTAACAGGAGCTGGAGATGTCTGGGATGCTGCAAATCTACTTGGTTATATTGTAAACCTTGATGTTTTTGAAAGACTACGGTTTGCAAATGGTGCAGCGTCCCTGTATGTCGGTAACCCACTTGGAATTCCACCTACCATGAATGAAGTTTTGTCGTTTGTTAGAACTAATAGTCCATGAGCAGGTAATTAGTACATAAAATCGATGAAATTACCATATCAAACAGTGTTTTTAGATCAAAAAACTGATCTTACTGATACTACAAATTGAGAGAAAGGTTTTTTAATAATCTAAAATTTAGAACTGACAAGTTGAATTACAAATTTTTTGTTGCAATACTAGCTGCGATGATTTTCTCCGCTGTTTTGCCAACAATATCTGCAAACGCCCAAACAAGCTCAAACAGTGGCAGTGCAGAACAATTCCTCCAACAATGTATTCAACAATTCCAAGGTACCGATCATATTTACTGTGCTAAATTCTATACAACTGATGTTGCAAGATCAGGCACACTAACACAGTATTTCTTACAAGGTTCATTAGCAAATAGTATTGTAGTATATGAAAACACAAAGGTTACACTTTCTGGTCTAAAATCAACAACTCCAGATGTTGGTAAGAAATTATCTTATCAATGGACTCAAGTCTCTGGTGATGCAGTAACATTCACCCCAAGTTCCACTGCTCCAGTCATATCTTTCGTGGCTCCAGCTGTTCCTGTAAATGAAGTGAAATCATTAAAGTTATCATTAACGGTAGACGATGGATATGGATTGAAGGATACTACAACTTTCGATGTTGTAGTTTTGCACGTTAATCATCCTCCGGTTGTTACAGTAACTCCTGATCAAGTTGTTGACGAGGGAACTCAAGTCTCTCTAAAAGCTACTGCAACAGATCCAGATAATGATTCATTAACATTAGCATGGGGTCAATATTCTGGTTCAAGTGTCCAGTTATCATCAACTGATAATACTGCTACATCATTTGTTGCTCCGGCAGTAACACCTGGTAGAACTTCAGTTTTGTTATTCGTATTTACTGCCGATGATGGTCATGGAGGAAAAGCAGCTGCTATGACTAAAGTTACCGTTAAAAGTACTCATCAAGATCCAACTATAACATGTCAAGACGCTTCTGTTAACTCTAATTCTCTAGTTAGATTGCCAGTGTCAGTTGCAAATCCAAGTGGCGATACAATATCATACTATTGGAGACAAATATCTGGACAACCAGTAAAATTATCTTCAAGTTCTGATATGAGTCCAACATTTGTAGCACCAACTCCAAATGGTCCAAGTGGTACTCTTCAGTTTACACTAGATGTATCTGATAACATGGTTGACATTCCATCTTGCTCTGTTACTGTTAAGATCAATAATCTCCCAATAGCAGGACAACCACCAGTTGCTAATGCAGGTCCAGATCAAACAGTCTCACCAAATAGCAGAGTTGTGTTAGATGGAAGTGCTAGTACTGGTGTAGATATCAAGTACAAGTGGGAACAAATCAGCGGTGACCCAGTAACTCTAATCTTGAGCGGTACTGCTCATCCAGCATTCTACTCACCATCTGTTGACTATGGTCAACAGAAACTAGTAGAATTCAAACTCACAGTGAGCAACCAATATGGTACAGATTCAAGCACAGTGAAGATTATGGTAGTTCAGGACCAGAACCCACCAACTGCCAGAATAAACGTAGTCCCATAATTCTTTAATTTTAAAAATTTCTTTTAAAAATAAATCCAGTGAATTATAGTAAGGATTTTTTATTTTATTGAGGTTCTATTGTAGCTGGCGGTTTACTTGAAATTACATAGCTTACCCAAGCCACATCTTCTACTTCATTTGTAATTCTATTGCTTATTCTTTCAAGTATTTCAGAGGGTAGTCTTGTCCAATCTGCAGTCATTGCATCAATAGAGTCCACTATCCTAACTAGAACAACATGGCCATATTTTCTCTCATCACCGACCACTCCTACAGCTCTATCATCCCCAACTGCCGCATAAGCTTGCCAAACCCTGTCATACCATCCTGATGAAATAAGCTCATTTTCTACAATCTTACTTGCATGTTTTGAGATCTGCAATTTTTCTGGAGTCAATTCACCCATTATTCTTACTGCAAGACCAGGTCCTGGAAATGGATGGCGATTAAGAAGTTTTTCTGGTACACCTAAAATTTTACCAACCTTTCTTACTTCATCCTTGTAAAGAAATCTGAGAGGTTCTAACACTTTTAGATTTAGCCATGATGGTAGTCCTCCAACATTATGATGAGTCTTAATTACTGCTGCAGGACCTTTTGAAACTCCACTTTCTATGACATCTGGATAAAGTGTACCTTGTGCTAACCACTTGAAGGGACCATTTTTCTCAGCAAATTCAGTAAATACCTTAACAAATTCTTCTCCTACAATCATTCGTTTCTGTTCAGGATCAACTATTCCTTTGAGTCTACTGAGAAATCTTTCTTTGGCATTTATTGCTGTAAAATTCATCCCAAAATTATTTTCAAACATTTTTTCTACTTCTACCTCTTCATCTAGTCGTAAAAGACCATTGTCGACAAAAACACATTTGAGTCTATTTCCTATTGCCTTTTGAATCAATAATGCAGCTACTGTAGAGTCGATACCTCCACTTATACCGCATAATACATCACCCTCAATCTTTGAAATTTCTGATACTGTTGTATCTATGAAATTCTCCAAGGTCCAGTCTTGTTTTGCTTTGCATATGTCTAGAACAAAATTCTTGAGAACTTGTGTTCCATTTTCAGTATGAATTACTTCTGGATGAAATTGAATACCGTATATCATATTCTGTTTATTTGCAATTGCTGCCGCAAACGAATTTTCAGTATGTCCTATAACATTAAACCCCTCAGGTAAGCTCTCTGCCGCATCTCCATGGCTCATCCAAGCTCTTGTTGATTGACCCATACCTGCAAGCAGATCCGAGTTGTTATCTATGCTAAGTAGGGAAGATCCGTATTCTTTATGAGAGCGTTTAACCTTACCTCCAAATTTATTGACAATTAATTGGTGACCATAACATATGCCAAGTACTGGAAGTCCTATCTCAAATATTCCATTTGATGGCTGTGGTGAATCCTTATTGTATACACTTGCAGGTCCGCCACTGAATACTATTCCTTTTGGATTCATTTTTTTTAGTTCTTCAAGTGATATGTTGTATGGAACAAGTTCTGAATAGACTGAAAATTCTCTAATTCTTCTACAAATAAGGTGACTATACTGCGAACCAAAATCTAATACAATTATTTTATCCATGATATCACTTTTGAGAGTTTTCAATCATTCTGGAAAATGACCATGTTACTGTATTTATTATCTCGTTTACCCTTTCCTTTTGACGATAATTCTTGATGAGAATTTCTCTGATTCTATTACCGTCTCTATTTACTAAACATGATATTGCAGTATTTTGTGGAATCTTGCCATTTTGAATATCTAGTTTATCTTGATTTTCCATTCCTCCAATTATTCTTCCTATGAAAAATGATTTGAATGGATGTGTCTCAATGTCTAGCATAGTGTCTTCTGATGGGATGATTACTAGTTCATCGGATGTTACATGTGCGTTTGCTAAAATTTTATTGTCTGGAGTTTTAATAGGAATTATAGAAGAAGAGGATTGTTGTTGATTTTGCTGTGTATCCTGTTTACTAGATACAAGAGAAGATGCTTTACTAAAACTTGATTGTTTTACAAGAGAATCAAGAATGCGAATATTCTGTCTAAATTTATCGATCTCTTTTTCCCTTTTCTCAATTTCTTCGGAGATCCATTCTCTTAGTTCTAAAATATCACGTAGATTTTCTTCTGAATAATCCATGTTTTTTCTATTGTTAAATGGATAATAAATATTAAAACAAGTGTTACTGTCTGACCAACCTTTGAAGATCTATTAATTTTATATTTTTGAATCCTGATATTGGATGAGACGTTGTGTATAGGTCCACATCACTCCTTGAAGCAAGCCATTCTAAGAGAGATTTCCCTTTTCTCAATTTTTTTATCTTTATAGATTTGTTATGTACTTTGCCCTTGGAATATCTTCCTATGCTAGTTCCAAAATCCATTCCAATTAGAATAATTTTTGATGCCTTGAAATAATTGGCAAGAAATACACATCTATCACCGTCTGTGAATCCTCCAAAATTTCTAATTTTTCTAAACGGTTTGTCTTCTGTGGTGCCTATACAATGTCTAAATGAAATTGCAAATGGCAATTTATTGATATTATCTCCATGAGCATGGACAACCATTATTGATTTTGATTCAGATGATCTCTTGAGATATTCCATATTGCCATCAAGATCTGTCACTATGATATCAGGTATTATGTTATTTTCAAGTAATGCTTGTGTTGCACCATCTGCAACAATTTTTGTAAAATCTTTGAATTTTTTAAGATATGGCAAAGAGTCATCTAAAGATGGTCCTGCTCCAATAACAAAGACAATTTTATTTTTAATTTTTTTTTCTATTAAATCTAATCGAAATCCATTCTTTAGAAATGAACTGAGGATCTTGGCTGATCTTATCTCTTTTGATCTATCATAATTGAATTCTTTTAGAATCTCTAGATATTTTTGATGCCATCCATCTAATGTCATGTAAGTCTAAATGTATCTGGGTTAATCATAAACCATATGCATAGACTCGCAAGAGTAAGAGTTGGTGGTTCTAATCCAATACGCGTGATGGGAATAATTAACACAAGCCCGGAATCATTTTATAAAAAATCAGTAATTACTGATAAAAAAATCATAGGAGAAACTGCCAAATTAATGGAAGAAGATGGTGCTGATTTTATTGATGTTGGAGGAATGTCCACTGCTCCATATCTCAAGACTTTAGTGTCAGAGGATCAAGAGATCAAAAGAATCTCAAACGCCATAAATGCAATTCAAAAAGTCTCAAAATTACCTATCTCTATTGATACGTGTAGGGCAAAGGTGGCAGGAGTTGCTCTTCAACTAGGTGCAGAAATAGTAAATGATGTTTCAGGCCTAAAATATGACAAAAATATGATCACCGTACTTGAGAGGCGTAATCCGTCTGTTATTGTATGTGCGTTTAGTGATAAACTAATTAGCGGAAATCAAGTGATCCAGGCAAAAAAACTAATTGATCAAAGTATCACACTTGCATTAAAGTCTGGAATCTCAGAAAACAAGATCACAGTAGATCCAGCCATTGGTTTCTTTAGAAAAAAGGCACAAGGCGTATTGTTTACAAAAATAAATTCTGATTGGCTAAAAAGAGATGTGATAGTATTGAAAAATTTAAACCAAATAAAAGGAAAATATCCACTCCTTATTTCTGTCTCACGAAAGTCATTCATAGGAGAACTATTAGATGAGATCGATCCTGAAAAGAGACTTTATGGTTCTCTTGCATCAGAAACTTTTGCTGCTCTAAATGGTGCTGATATAATACGAACTCATAATGTAAAGGCTACATGTGATATTGTTGAGATCATAAAAAACTTGAAAAATCTCAAGAAAGGCTTATAACAGATTTTCATTCTAATCAAGAAGGTTTCATTGGAAATAAGGGAAGGACTAACATTTGATGATGTACTCCTTGTTCCCAAACGATCAGGTATAGTTACCAGATCTCAAACAAATTTACAAACAAAACTTTCTAAAAATATTTCACTTAACATACCAGTCATAAGTGCAAACATGGATACTGTCACTGAATCTGCAATGGCAGTAGCAATAGCAAGAGAAGGAGGAATTGGAATCATACATAGATTTCTTACTATTTCAGAACAGGTAAACGAAGTACTAAAAACAAAACGTTCAGGTAGCATAATAATCGAAAACCCCTATACTATCAATCCGGAACAAACAGTGCATGAAGCTATGGAATCTATGCGAGAAAAAGGAGCTTCAGGATTACTTGTAACCGATAATCAGGGCCAGCTTGTTGGAATACTGACAAGACGAGATATTGTAATGCTAGAATCCAAAGATGAAAGTAAAAAGGTCACAGAGGTTATGACAAATGATGTAATCACTGCAAAATTTGGAGTAGATATAGTTGAAGCTAAAGATATACTTAGAAAAAATTGTATTGAAAAGCTACCTCTCTTAGATGAGCGAGGACATGTTAAGGGATTGATCACTAGCAAGGATATCATTAATGCTGGTAACTATCCACAAGCTTCAAAGGACAAAAAAGGAAGGCCGTTGGTTGGCGCGGCCGTGGGTGTAAAGGGAGATTTTATGGAAAGAACAGAAGCATTACTTGATGCAGGTGCTGATGTTATTGTTGTAGATATTGCACATGGTCACAGTGAAAATGCAATAAACACAGTCAAATTGATAAAAAAAGCCTTTCCAAACTGTGAGCTAATTGCAGGAAATGTTGCCACAGCTCAAGGTACTGAAGATCTTATCAAAGCTGGTGTAGATGCAGTAAAGGTAGGAGTAGGTTCTGGTTCGATATGCATTACTAGAGTAATTACTGGCTCTGGAGTACCACAACTTACTGCTGTAGTGGACTGTGCACAAGTTGGTAAAAAATATGATATTCCAATAATATCTGATGGTGGCGTGAGAACATCTGGCGATGCCACAAAGGCACTTGCTGCAGGTGCATCTACTGTAATGGTTGGAAGTTTACTAGGTGGAACTGATGAAAGTCCAGGTTCGTTTATGATGAAAAATGGTAAACGATATAAAATTTACAGAGGAATGGCATCATTTTATGCAGCACTTGGAAGAAAAAATAAAGAAACCAGTAATGCTTCCTTGGTAGAAGATCTCAATGATTATGTTGCAGAAGGTGTTGAAGCAATGGTTCCATACAAAGGAAGTGTAACTGATATCATAAAACAACTAACGGGAGGAATTCGTTCTGGTTTAAGCTATTGTGGTGCAAATAATATTCTACAAATGCAACAAAATGCAGAATTCATAAAAATGTCAACTGCAGGCTATGCAGAAAGCCAGCCACATGATGTAGAATTGATGTAATTTACTTTAAATATAATCACGATTAATTTTTCACAATGCTTACAAAAAAATCTGCAGCTGGAATAGGAATAGGTTTAGTTGCTGTTATTTTAGGTACATTTTTCCTATTGCAGACAATAGTAAGCAACGCACATGATGTAAACGATGTAGTGGATATAGGAAAAAATGACGTCTTTCAGTTTGATGCAGAAAAACATTATCATGAGTTTCTTAATGTCACAGGAAGTTCATTTCATATAAAAATGAAGACACCAAGTTCAGGTCTGCAAGTTGATAAAGATTTTCAAAAGGGAGTAAGTTTTGACTGGTACAGTCTTGATAATGGGCAACATTTCATAAACATAACAAATACTGGAGGTTCCATACTTCATGTAACTGGAAAACTAGAAGCAATAACTAATCCAATAATCTTCACATCTCATCTCATAGTCATCTCTTCAGGAGTTCTGATAATTGGAATCAGTGCAGTATTTTCTATTAGAAAACCAAAAGGATTCTAAATTAATTCAGCACGTGGATAAGAACCCAATATCTTAAGAAACGTAGTGTTTGTCTCTATCTTCTCAAGAGTATCTTGGATATTGGTATCATCTTGATGGCCCTCGAAATCTACGTAGAAATTATACTCCCAAGGAGTGCTTTTTGTAGGACGTGATTCAATTTTTGTCAAATTGATACTATTGGCATTGAATTTTTCAAGAATATTATACAATGCGCCTGGAATATGTTTTATCGTAAAAATTATTGATGTTTTATCTTTAGATGTTTTTTCTTTTTTCTTGTTTGCTAAGACAAGAAATCTTGTATAGTTATTTGGGTTATCTTCTATTCCTTCTTTTATTATTGGTACGTTGTAAATCTCAGCAGCTTTTCTACTAGCAATACAAGAAATGTTGTCCTTGTTTAGTTCTAGAATGATCTTTACACTGCCTGCAGTATCATAAGTTGGTATGGGTTTCAAATGATTTTCTTGTATGAATTTTCTACATTGACCAAGTGCTTGCGGATGAGAATACACGGTATCAATTTTTTCTAGATTTTGTGAACCAATCAAACAATGTGATATTCTATGGTACGTTTCTCCTACTACATTGAGCTTGGTGGTAAGTAGTAAATCATAACTCTCAGGCACACTTCCCTCTAGTGAATTTTCTACGGGAAGTATAGTATAGTTTGATCTTCCATTCTCTGTAGAACCTAACGCATCATAGAATGTAGGATATGGGATTGTCTCAATTGATTCTCTGAAAAAACTGACTGCCGCAGCTTGACTATATGCTCCAGACTCTCCTTGGAATGCTACTTTTAACATATTCTTAGTTGGAATTGAATTTTATAAAATCGCTGTTTCCAAATCTAGTTGATAATTTTCTCTCTTCTATGTATCCACAATCTATGCATTTTATGTTGCTACCCATTGCTATGACCTTGGCTCCACACTTGTTACACTGTGTAAACAAAACTCCAAGTTCAGGTTCATTAATTGTGGCATGTACAACGCCATTTAGAAGATTAAGTATTTTTGCAGTTACTATGTCGCCAACTCTTACGAGGATTCTCTTTTTTGCTCCCTTTGCTTGGCAAATACATTCTAGACCAGAATGTGTAGGTTTTCCATTTATGTATAAGATGTTTATCGCAAACATGTTATTCATTAACGCAGAAATATTTCCTGTAATGACATCACCTGATTTGGCAACTGCAGGTCTTCGCATTTCATTGATTTTTGCTATGCGATTAGTCTTGTCAAATTCTGGAGTACCTACGACTAATGATCTTATTGATTGTCCGTCATCAAAGGTATTGTCACCCATTTCAAATTCTTCAATTATTGCAATTTTATCCCCTGGAAGGGTTGGTTTTTGAGACAATGCCTTGATTTGCAATTTGATGATTATAATTGTTTATAGCCAGTGAGGGATTTGCAAGAATCCTTCTATGCCTTCTTTTTTTAATATTTTCAATAATGCATTTGCTTGTGGAGTAGACAAAACTGGCTTGTGAAAATGATTGTCAGTTGATATTCTTGGGCATGCAACCTGGATGAAGGCATCTATTCCTTTGAGATTGCGTAATCTGTCATCTGAAATTTCTGTTATGGCAAATAGTTGAACTTTCTTTCCAATGCTTTCTAACTCTTTTTTGAACTTGAGTGCAGTAACTTTTGAAAATTGGCCTTCCTTTAATCCGATGATTATTCCAAATGTTTCTGCTTCTGCTGCCTTGTAAATTGTCAATATTGCCTTTTTCTGTAATTTTTTTGCAAATTCTGTAACATCTCTAACCTCATTAAAATATGGATCAAGCACATATGTTGGGATATTAGTGGATAATGCAATTCCAGCAGCATGAAAATTACTCTGCCCCAAGAATACATTGGCCTCTACAATATTCTTAGTTTCCGTAACTGGATAGAATTCACATCCGAATACTTGTCCATCATTTAGCTGACCTTTCCCCTTTCCAATTTTTACTGTAATTCCATTTTCTTCAAGTATTTTCTTTACCTTGTCAATTTCATGTAGATGTTGGCTGTCTGTAACAAGTGAAACTGTCTTTTCCTTAATCTCTATTGCGCATTTTTTTGCAATATTTTCAAATGATATGTCATCAAAAGCATCTATGAGAATTATGTTGTCTCCAAAACTCATTGAATTAATGGTGTGACCTATGTGAAATAGAATCTCTGCTCCAAGTACTTTGGCACCATTTGAGTTAAGATCACAAGTTCCAAAACAACTATCTGCTAACACATATGCTGGAATTCCAAATTTTTTCATTACATTTGAGGCTGTTTCCTGAATCTTTGGTATTATTCCATCAGGACCATTTAGCGCCACTGAAACTGGTTTTCTTTTTTCGATCTCCTCGAAAATCTTTTTTTCATCTATTACTATCAATCGTTATCGGCAATTGTTTTTTTAATTTAAATCAAACGAACTGCCACAATATTTAATATCGTACATTTTTAAGACCAAATGAATGCCTATTGCCTTTGTTCTGATAAATGCTGAACTGGGAGCAGAAAATGAACTTCTAAACCAGCTAAAAAACATGGCAAGTATAAAATACGTCTATGTCTTGTATGGTGCCTATGATCTGGTAGTAAAGGTAGAAGCAGCAGATAATGAGACACTAAAGAGAACCATTTCAAACAACATAAGACAACTCAAAAATGTACGTTCTACCCTAACTATGACTGTAATCGAATGAAAGAAGCATCTATTCTTCATATTGGCTTTGATGATACTGATTCTAGAAAAGGGATGTGTACTACTTTTCTTGCTTATAAAATAGTAGAATATCTAAAAAAAGAGAAAGTAAAGTTTCTTGATTATCCATATCTCATTAGATTTAATCCTAATGTGCCTTGGAAAACCAGAGGAAATGGTGCAGTTGCATTAAAAATTAAGACCGAAAAACCTCAGTTGATCAAAAAAAATATTGTGAAATATATAAAAAAATATTCTGCCGTAAAAGATGGTGCAAATCCTGGATTAGTTTTTTATGAACAAAAAGATATTCCAGAAAACTTTGCTAAATTTGGAAGGATGGCATTACACCGTCTAGTGAGTAGAAATGAAGCAAAAAAATTTGTTCATGATAGCGGGCTTGAAACCTACTATCTTGGTAATGGTCAGGGTTTGATAGGCGCAATAGGTGCAATAGGGTATGATTTTAGGGATCATACTTTTGAATTAATTTCATATCGTGATAAAGTAAATCTAGGGAAAAAACGAGAAATTTTCAAAGATAGTGTAGAAAAAATGCAGCAGCTCACATTTCCAAAAACATTTAACAGTTTTGATGAATCAAAGAAAAGAATTCTGATTGCACCACATGGTCCTGATCCTGTATTCTTTGGTGTACGTGGAGAAGATCCAGACGCTGTAATAAAAGGAGCCTCTCTTGTAAAATCTAAAGAAAAATTCTATGGTTATATGGTATTTCGATCAAATCAAGGTACAGGTGATCACCTGCAAAACGAGCTTGATGTTACCGATCTAAAACCATTTTCTTCTGGTTATGTCACTGGTAAAATATCTGGAAAGCCTCAGACAATTTTAGGTGGACATGTATTTTTTTCTATATATGTAAATGGAATCACAGTGAAATGTGCAGTATACAAGCCAACTAAACTCAACACTGTTGCAGAAAAACTGATGGAGGGAGATATGGTAAAAATCGGAGGCGGGATAAGAAAATCATCAAAAAAACACAAACAAGTTCTAAATGTAGAATTTCTTGAGGTGCTTGATCTTCAAAAACATGTACTCATGGTAAATCCAATTTGTGTGAAATGTAACAAACACATGAAGTCAAAGGGTAAAAATCAGGGTTATCAATGCACAAAATGTGGAAATACTGGCTTGACTAAAGTCAAGCAAGAAATTCCAAGGCAAATTCGAAAACAATTCTATCTACCTGTAACCTCCGCACATAGACATTTGACACGTCCTATGCAAAGAACTGGTAAAATTAACAGTAAGATGGAATTTAATAACTCAAAACGATGGTTTTCTAAAACGAATTAAAATTGTCTTGAAGATAGCGGGGAGTAGATTTGAACTACTGACTTGCGGGTATCTCATCAGTGTTGATTATGAGCCCGCCGGGATGACTTAGCCCCTTAGTCTGACTTCCCCACCCCGCTAAGTGAAGAAAAGCCTCAAGGGTGATATATACTCTTTAAACGAATTTAGAAATAATTAATAGGATTTCTAAAGTCTCAGTCCTGTGGATAAAAAAACTAGAATATTGGCAATAATAGCTGCAATTGCAGCATCAATTCTGATTATTACATCACCATCAGGTTCTATTGTAATTCCAAAACCAAATACAAGTTCTGCAGGAACTGATGCAGTACAAATCATTGCAACACATTTGCAAAAACCTTGGGCTTTAACATTTGGTGATGGAAAAATATTTTTTACTGAAAAAGTTGGAAGGTTACGAGTAATAGATAATGGTATTCTTGTCAATGAATCGGTTGCCGATTTTCGAGTTGCTGACATTTCAGATGCTGGCCTTCTTGGAATAACAACACATCCGGATTTTGTAAAGAATCATTTCATTTACATTTACTATACATACAAAGATGGAGACAAACTATGGAATAAAGTACTACGAATTACAGAATCTAGTGACAAGATCGTGGATGCAAAAGTAATACTGGACAAAATTCCAGGTGCAGAATTTGATGATGGTGGTGTAATCAAATTTGGCCCAGATAAAAAACTCTACATAGGTACAGGTGATGCAACAGATGAGAACGCTGCTCAGGATCTGGCCTCACTTGCTGGAAAAATATTACGATTAAATGATGATGGTTCTATTCCAAATGATAATCCAGATCCAAATTCACCGGTATATTCACTTGGTCATAGAAATCCTCAAGGTCTAGCATGGGATGATCAAGGAAATCTCTATGAGACTGAAGAAGGACCTACAAAAAATGATGAAATAAACATTATCAAGGAAGACAAAAACTATGGCTGGCCAAATCAAGAATGCTCCGGTTCAAAGGAATACCAGTCTGCTCTTAATTGCTATAATATCAGCATAGAACCTGCAGGAATCGCTTATTATGGATCAGGAAATCTTGATTTCAAAAATAGCCTCATACTTGCCACTCTACGTGGTAATATCCTATACCAACTTCCTATTTCTAATGGTAATGTTACATCACAAAAGATCATATTGGATGGATTAGGAAGAATTCGTGAGGTTGGGGTAGGACCTGATAACTATCTGTACATACTTACAGGGAACACAGATGGACAAGGATTTCCAGACAAAAATGATGATAAACTATTGAGGGTTGTTAAGTAGATTGAGCGATTCATCAATTCCAAAATTTCATGAAAAGACTAGGGAAGAAAAACTAAAGGCATTGGAGTCATTCTCAAATCTATCAAAAGACGATATTCAAATTCTAAAGAGTGCAGGAGGAATCAACTTTGAACAAGCCAACAATATGGTTGAAAATGCAATAGGAATCGTATCATATCCACTTGGAATAGCAACAAATTTCAAAATAAATGACAAGGACTATCTAATTCCAATGGTAATAGAAGAGCCATCCGTCATTGCTGCTGCATCAAAAGCAGCCAAGATTGCAAGAAAGCATGGTGGCTTTACTATGGAAGCTGATGAATCGTATAGTGTTGGGCAAGTTCAAGTCGTAAATGTTGATGTAAAATCTGCTATTTCTAATGTAATGGAAAAATCAAAAGAAATTCTTGTTATGGCAAACTCCAAAAGTAAAACTCTCTCACAAATGGGAAAAGGTGCAAAAGAAGTTTCATGTAAAGAACTCATAACAGAATCAGGTTCGATGCTTATTGTTGAGATCTTAATAGATGTAGGTGATGCAATGGGTGCTAATGTAACTAATACTATGTGTGAAGCAATTGCACCATTGATTGAAAAAATAACCGGAGGCAGAGTAATTTTGAAAATATTATCTAATTATTCAACAAAAAGATTGGTAAAGGGTAAAGCTGTATTTGACAAAGAGGAATTAGGTGGAGAGGATATAGTAAATAACATAATTTTGGCCTATCAATTTGCTGCAAATGATCCTTATAGAGCTGTTACTCACAATAAAGGAATAATGAATGGAATTATTGCAGTTGCAAATTCTACTGGACAAGATACCAGAGCAATAGAAGCAGCAGCACACGCATATGCATCACGATATGGCAGTTATACTTCACTTACAAAATGGAAAAAGAACAAAGATGGAAATCTAGTCGGGGAAATAGAAATACCAATGTCAGTAGGAATTGTTGGTGGAATCGTAAACATTCATCCTATGATAAAGATATGTGTAAAAATTCTAGGTGTCAAATCTGCACGTGAATTAGCTTGTATAATTGGTGCGGCCGGTCTTGCACAGAACCTTAGTGCCATAAGAGCATTGGCTTCAGAAGGAATACAAAAAGGACATATGAAACTTCATGCGCAAAACATAGCCGCAAGTGCTGGTGTTCCGCAAGAACAGATGGCTCATGTGATAAATCAAATGACTGAAGAGGGAAACATCTCGGTAACTAGGGCAAAGGAAATTCTAGAGAATCTCTAGGCGACTAAATATATATCCAAAGAAGTTTTCTAGGACTACATTGGCTTTAGTAAAATTTGCTGTTCCAAAAGGAAGCATAGAAGAAGCGACTTTTAAGATACTTGAAAGATCATGGACACGAGTAGTTAGGAGAGAACGAACCTATCGTGTCATGTTAGATGATCCGCAGATTTCAGTTAAAATGCTACGACCTCAAGAAATCCCAAATTTGGTATTTGCTGGTCTATATGATGTAGGTATAACCGGAAGAGATTGGGTCAAGGAAACAAATTCTGATGTTGAGATACTTCTTGATTTAGAATATGGTAAGATAAAACTTGTAATTGCAATACCTGATTCTTATAATTTCAAATCATTAGATGATATGATACTGTCTTATGCAAAGAAGAAAAAAATACTGAGAATTTCTTCAGAGTATCTAAACACAACAGCTAAATTCTTGATGCAGTGTAAAAACTATAAGAAACTTTATGGTTCAAAGCAACCAATTATTGTGACACCATGGTTAAGTCAAGGTTCTAACAAAAACGTCCAGATCTTTCTTTCCTTTGGTGCGACCGAAGCAAAACCTCCGGAGGATGTAGATGCTATAATAGATGTCACAGAAACTGGTACTACACTTACACAAAACCAATTAAAGATAATTGAAACTGTGATGGAATCTTCTGCAGTACTGATTGCAAATAAAGCATCACTAAAAGATAAATCAAAACGAGAAAAAATTTATGATATAGTAACTATGTTGAGAGGTGCAGTTGAAGGGAAAAAATATCTTCACTTATTCCTAAATGTAAAAGAAGAACATCTTGACAAATTATTGCATGACTTACCTTCTCTCAAACGCCCAACAGTGAGTCCGTTGAGCGAAAAAGGATGGTATGGTATCAATACCGTGATTCCAAAATCTGAATTCCATAAAATGATTCCAAAATTACGAAAGATTGCTCAAGGTTTAGTAGTGCATGAACCAAAACAAATACTGGCACTTGAGGAGATAAAACGTGATGAGGAAAGTTGATGCGAATCATAGATGCTCAAAACATGGATTCTATTATAGAATCTGTGCGACCAAAAATAAGCAATGATGTAAGACAAAAAGTGTTATCCATCATATCTGATGTGCAAAAACAAAAAGATGCTGCTCTTAGGAAATATGAAACAAAATTCAGCGGAGTACAAATCCATTCATTAAAAATTACTCCTCAAGAAATCAAGTCAGCATATTCAAAAGTTGGAAAAGAACAAATCGCTGGAATTAAACTTGCAAAAACAAGATTAGAAAAATCTGAAAATGCTGTACGAAAAAAACTACAAAATATATCAATAACATTGGATGGTGTTGTAATAAAAAAAGCATTTTTACCAATTGACATTGTAGGCTGTTATATTCCTGGGGGAAAGGCAAGATATCCTAGCACTGTTGTCATGTCTGTTATTCCAGCAAAGGTTGCTGGTGTAAAGAAAATAATAGCAGTGTCTCCTCCTAACGAAAAAGGTAAGATAGATCCACTGACACTTGTCGCTGCAGACATTTGCGGCGTAGATGAGTTCTATAGAATAGGTGGTGCCCAGGCCATTGCAGCCTTGGCATATGGCACTGAATCAATCCCACAGGTAGACAAGATAGTTGGACCTGGAGGCGCATTTGTAACCCTTGCAAAATTGTTACTAAGTGAAATAGTTTCAATTGATATGGTTGCAGGTCCTACCGAGCTTGCCATAGTTGCAGACTCTACTGCTGATGCGGAACTTGTTGCTCTTGATCTGATTTCACAGGCAGAACATAGTCCTGATACTATGTGTTGTCTAATTACAAACTCTTCAAAATTAAAAACCATGGTACTTGAGTCATTACAGAAAAAAATCAAGATAATAAAGAGATCTGCTATTGTTGAAGAAAGCTTGCGAAAAAATGGATTCATTGCTATTTGTAATACTGAACAACAAATGATAGATTTTACAAACAGACTTGCACCTGAACACCTTGAAATAATCACAAAAAAACCACAACAACTAGCAAACAAAATAAAATCAGCTGGGTTGGTGCTAATAGGAAAGAATACTCCTTCATCAGCCAGTGATTACCTGTTAGGATCAAATCATATACTTCCAACTAATAGATTTGGAAGAACTCGTGGCTCATTAGGTGTGTTAGATTACATGAAAATACAAACTCAAATAGAATCATCTGAACTTGCCTTGAAAAAAATCTCAAAATACATGCAAGCCCTAACAGAAGCAGAGGGCTTACCAAATCACTATGAGGCAGTAAGGGGAAGGTTATAATGAAAAAAGACTGGTTTGAAAAAGAATTAGAAAAATATTCAAAACTTTCAGGTTACAAGAAACCTGAAAAACACTCTGATGTGATAAAACTTGATTCAAATGAAAATTATGCTATATCTCAAGAATTTATTGAAAAAATGATAAACACAGCAACAGAAAACATGGATGTACGAGAATATCCATTAGGTGGGACGGAAAGACTAGTTCAAAATATATCAAAATACATTGGAATGCCAAAAGAAATGATAGGCGTTGGAAACGGTTCTGATCAAATAATTGATCTTTTTTTGAGTAGCTTTACTTCTAAAGATACTAAAATTCTGACATCGGATCCAACCTTTGGGTTCTTTGAAGAACGATGTAAATTGTATTCTATTGCTACAATAAAAATTCCATTTGATAAGAATATGACACTTAATTTGGAAAAATTTTTGTCAAATTCCAAGAAAGCCAATATTCTTTACCTTGATACGCCAAATAACCCAACTGGATTCCAATTTCAGAAAAAAGATCTTGAAAGACTGATTCGAGAATTCAAGGGTCTTGTAATAATCGATGAAGCATATGTGGAATTCTCTGATTATTCAATTGTAGAAATGACGAAGAAGGTGAATAATCTGATTGTACTCAGAACTCTATCAAAATCATTTGGGTTGGCTGGACTCAGGATAGGATATTTCATAGCAAACGAAAAAATAATTGATATCTTCACCCGGGTAATTCAATATCCTTATCCATTGAATACCCTGGCAATAGAAGCTGGTGTAATAGCCTTACAGCAGTCAAAATATTTTTCAGATGTTGCAAATCTTGTCAAGATGGAACGTTCACGAATTATTACAAATCTTCAACAAATGAAAATATTTGAGGTATTTGACTCTAAAGCAAATTTTGTTCTCTTTGCTACTGGTGGTTCTGGCCAAAGAATTTACAAAGCACTCATTGAACAAGGCATATCCATAAAGAATCTCGGTAAAATTGGCTCACATGAGGGCTGTCTGCGGGTTACAGTAGGCTCACAAGAGATGAATTCTAGATTTCTTACTGCTATACGGGATTTACTGAATTGACTTTAAAGGAAATAGGAGAGGGAATCATAATAGATCCAACAAAAATTGAGAAGATAAAAAAACTAGATTCTATAGTGTTTGATTGTGATGGAGTTCTAATAGATGTGTCCAACTCTTATGATCTGGCCATAAAAAAAACTGTAGATTTTATTATAAACGAAATGACCCAGATCAATGAATCTGGTCTAGTGACAACAAAATTAATAGAAGGTTTCAAGGCTAGCGGAGGTTTTAATGATGAAATTGATGTAACATATGCATTAATACTTGCGATTGTTGCTGCAAAGAAAAGAAACGAATCCTTCTCCAAGTTTATCATCAAAGTAATTGAAAATGCAGATCAAACTGGAATAAACTCAGTTGAAAAATATTTGAACACCCTCAATGTTGATGTATCTGATATCCGAGAAAAACTAGCATATCCAGGTAAAAAATTTCAAAATCCACTCTCTTCAATATTTGATGAAATGTTTTATGGTTCTGAATTGTATATGCAACTTTATAAGAAAAAACCGCAGTTTTTTGATGGTCTTGGATTAATTGAAAATGATATTGTGCTTTTAAATCAAGATCTTGTAAGGAAACTGCATGATAAATTTGACAAGAAAATTGCTATTGTGACGGGTAGGGGTAATCTGTCTGCAAAACATTCCCTAAAAGATTTATTCAATGAGTTTGATCTGAATAATTCTAAATTTCTTGAAGACGAACCACGTGAAATGGCAAAACCAAATCCTCAATCTCTTATATCTACGATAAAGGGTATGAATGGAAATAATTCACTATATGTGGGTGACTCTATGGAAGACTATATCATGGCACGCAAGGCAGATGAATCTGGCATATCGACAATATTTTGTGGTGTCTATGGTACCAGCAAGGATCCTGAAGCGAAAAAATCTCTATTTGAGAACAACAATGCGGATATTATAGTCAAATCAATAGATCTAATTCCGAAGACATTAAATCTAGTTGAGGCATAAGCCCCTTCTCTACTCGGGGATTTTAATGAAATCTAGAAAAGCACACATCAATAGGAAAACTAAGGAAACTGAGGTGATAGTTGAGGTAAATCTGGATGGAACTGGAAAAATTTCTGTTAAAACAGGTTTACCATTTCTTGATCACCTCATTACATCATTGTCTAAACATGCCATGTTAGACCTGAAATTGAACGCAAAATCAATGGATGGAATCGATCACCACCTAATAGAAGATGCAGCTATAGCACTTGGAAATGCAATGGACCAATCTCTGGGTAACCGAGTTGGAATTGTAAGGTTTGGTCATGCTTCAGTACCAATGGATGAATCTCTTGCAGAAGCATCACTAGATCTTATCAAAAGACAATACCAGAGAATCGACTTGTCTATCATAAGAAATCAAATAGAAGAAATTTCAAAAGAGGACCTAGAACACTTTTTCCGATCACTGGCTCAGAATCTAAACATCTGCATGCACGTGTCTGTAAGATATGGAGAAAATGATCATCACAAGATTGAGGCGGCGATAAAAGCATTTGCAGTAGCTTGGAGAACCGCTGCAGGTTATGATGGTAAACAGAAAGGAATCCCAAGTACAAAGGGTGCTATGTAATGGTCAAAGTAGCAATATTTGATTACGGGGCAGGAAACATATTCAGTCTCAAATCATCATTGGAAAAAAATGAAGCAGAAGTAGATATCATCACTGACCTGAAAAAAATAAAAAACTATTCTGGGTTACTTTTGCCTGGAGTAGGAAACTTTGATCCAGCTATAAAGAGTCTTGATACCTCGAAAATTGCATTCCATGATTTAGTAAAAAATCAGATTCCTGTATTGGGCATATGTCTAGGAATGGAGATGTTCTTTGAGCGAAGCGAAGAAGGAACATTGGGAGGATTGGGAATTTTAGATGGTGAAGTAATTCTTCTACCAAATAAATTCAAGATTCCACATATGGGTTGGAATGATCTTCAGATAAAACAATCAAGTGTATTATTAGATGGAGTAAAGGAAGGTTCGTGGGTTTACTTTGTTCATTCCTACAGGGTAAAGCCAAAAAATAATGATATCATCAAGGCAGATTCTGATTATGGAATCAGTGTACCGGCTGTAATTGAGAATCAAACGTTATTTGGAACGCAATTTCATCCTGAAAAATCTGGCAAAGTTGGTTCCATCATGATTAAAAACTTTTTACGAGTGTGTAAAAAGTGAAAGTAATTCCTGCTATTGATATCATGGACAATAAAGTAGTACGCCTAGTAAGGGGAGATCCAAAAAACAAAACCGTATACAGTTCTGATCCTATTGGAATGGCAAAAAAATGGGAAAAAGCAGGTGCAGATATGCTTCATGTGGTAGACTTGGATGCTACACTTGGAACTGGCTCAAATCTTCAAATAATTCAAAAAATCGCAGAATCCGTTTCTATACCTGTTGAAGCTGCTGGCGGACTACGCACAAAGGAAATAATAGAAGATGCATTACAATTTTCTTCCAAAGTGGTTCTTGGAACTATTGCTTTTAAAAATAAAGAAGTCTTGGAGGAAGTATCACAAAAATTCGGAAAAGAAAGGATTGTGATATCTGCAGATCAGATGAATGGTAAAATTGTGATAAGCGGATGGAAAGAAAGTACGGGCATAGAACTTATCGAGGGAATAGAAAATTTTGTAGGACTTGGATATTCTCAGTTTCTTATAACTACTGTGGAAAGAGATGGAACACTATATGGCCCAGATCTTGATTCTCTACAAAAATCATGTAATATAAAAAATGTAAGTGTAATTGCAAGTGGAGGAATATCTAATCTACAAGATATTGTAAATGTAAAAAAATGTGGTGCCGCTGGTGTAATTCTTGGTAAGGCATTATATGATGGAAAAATATCGATAGAGGAGGTTAAGACACTAGCATGACTTTAACCAAGAGAGTGATCCCTTGTCTTGATGTAGATAATGGAAGAGTAGTAAAGGGAATGCATTTTAAATCAATAAAAGATGCAGGCGATCCTGTTTTACTTGCAGAAAAATATAGCCAAGAGGGAGCGGATGAGCTAGTTTTTCTTGATATTACAGCTTCTGAACAACAAAGAGAGACAATCAAAAGTCTTGTACAAAAAGTTGCACAAGTGATTGACATTCCATTTACTGTGGGTGGGGGTGTCAAAACCTTACAAGATGCAAGGGATATTCTTCTTAGTGGTGCTGATAAAGTTGCTATCAACACAGGCGCCGTAAAAAACCCCGAAATAATAACAAAATTGATGGGAATTTTTGGTAAACAATGCGTGGTAATAGCTATGGACGTGAGACGTAATTATGAACTAAAAGAAGACAGGCATATCTTTACATCTGATTCAAAAAAGTTTTGGTTTGAAGTTTACATTTATGGTGGAAAAACTCCTACAGATCTTGATGCCATAGAATGGGCAAAAGAAGTTGAAAGACGTGGTGCAGGCGAGATCTTGTTAACAAGTATAGACATGGACGGGACAAAAGAAGGATATGATATCCAACTCATAAAAGAAATTGTAAATGCTGTGAATATACCTGTTGTAGCATCAGGAGGATGTGGTAAGCCAAAACATATGCTTGATGTATTTTTACAAACTAATGTGGATGCTGCTCTGGCGGCATCAATATTTCATTATAAAACTCACTCTGTGGATAGAGTGAAAGAATACCTCAAAGAAAACGGAGTCCCCGTCAGACTATAACAGAAAAATAGGGCTCTCAAGTAAAAGGATACTATAATGAATAAAAAGATAGAAGATATTGATTTTGCAAAAAGTGATGGTCTTATACCTGTAATTGTTCAGGATATTCACTCTAAAGAGGTTCTGACTCTTGCATATGCAAATAAAGAATCTCTTGAACTTACACAAAAAACTGGCAACTCATGGTTTTGGAGCAGATCACGAAACAAATTGTGGATGAAAGGGGAAGAGTCTGGTAATGTACAAAAGGTCAAGGAAATCTTGGTAGATTGTGACTCTGATGCAGTTGTATATCTAGTAGAACCAAGTGGACCTGCGTGTCATACTGGGGAAAGAATGTGTTTCCACAATATTCTAGAAAAATAATTCTAGCACGGATCTAATCCTTTAGGTACCGGAGCCAATTCTGCCTGTGACCCTGGGATCCAATCATTTACTATCTCAAATGGTATAGATTTGTAAGGAACTCCTTTGAATACTATGTTCCAATGGCCCACAAGATCTGTTGCATTGCACAATGCAAATTTTCTTTCAGTATCCGGTTTGAAGAACTGTTTAAAGCTAGATTTCATGGTTCCGTTAAATGGTATCTTGGTAAAAGTATCTCCCTTTGGATCTACGACATCAATTTCTCCCACTTCGGTTGGCTGCAAGCCGCTTACTATCATAAAAATATTCTCTCCAAGTTTGTACTGATTTTTATTAATTGAAAATGGACCTGATACAACCCATTTCCATTGCTGTGCGTCTAATTCTTTTTGATGATAATATGAATATGCAGCAGCTGCAACTATGCCTGCTATTATGATTAATCCGATTATTTTTCCTGTATGTTTCTTCTTCTTTGATCTTTCTTTTATTTTCAATTTTCGAGTTTCATTCTGATGCTATCATTAATATTTCTTCTAATTGTAAAAAATTCATAAAATCTTGTAATTTACGAAATTTCCAAGTTGTGACCTCTTTTGTTGATGGATCTTTTTTAAAATTATCCCTTAATTTGTATTAATTTTCACTTAATCTCGTTGGTTCATAAATTAAGTGTCACTTAAATTAATATTAGGATTTTTTATGTACTATTTTGTAAAGTCAGAATTATCTTGGGAAAAATAAAGTTTCTACAATGTAGAGAGTGTAAGAAAGAATATGCTCCTACATTCAAGTATATCTGTGAAGAATGTTTTGGTCCTCTTGATGTATGTTATGATTTTCCATCTGTAAATAAGAACACTTTTTCAAATAGAGAACATACCTATTGGAGATATCATGAACTTTTACCAATTGAATCAAAATCTAATATAGTTAGTATAGGCGCTGGAATGACTCCGTTGATTAAAGCAGAAAAATTAGGTAAAGCGCTAGGTCTGAATAATCTATATGTAAAAAATGATTCTGTAAATCCAACATTTTCATTTAAAGATAGACCTGCAGGTGTAGCTGTATCAAAAGCAAAAGAATTTGGCTTATCTGCTGTAGGTTGTGCATCAACAGGAAATCTTGCATCAGCTACTGCAGCTCATGCTGCAAAAGGTGATTTTCCTTGCTATATATTTGCACCAAGTGATATTGAGCATGCAAAAATAACACAAGCTCTCTCTTATGGTGCTAATTTTATCTCCGTTGATGGAACATATGATGATGCAAATCGAATTGCTGCACAGATAGGTGACAGCAAAGGAATAGGAATAGTGAACATAAACATGCGTTCTTACTATGTTGAAGGATCTAAAACACTAGCTTACGAAGTGGCAGAACAACTTGAATGGAAAGTACCGGATCAACTTATTGTGCCAGTCGGAAGTGGAGCTATGTTAAATGCTATCTGTAAGGGATTTGAAGAATTGGAACATGTCTCACTAATTAACCAAGTCTCTAACATGCACATGATTGCAGCTCAACCTCATGGATGTGCACCAATTGTTGATGCTTTCAAGAAAAATCTTTCAGAAGTAACTCCTGTGGAAATACCCGATACAATAGCTAAAAGTTTAGCGATAGGTGATCCTGGTGATGGTCAGTATGTATTACGACGTCTAAAACAATACAATGGTTTTGCTGAAGAATCAAACAACAAGGAAATTTTGGATGCTATATTGTTGTTAGCAAGAACTGAGGGTATATTCACAGAGCCAGCAGGTGGTGTCTCTGTAGCCGTATTGAAAAAAATGGTAGATGAAGGAAAAATTGACAAAAATGATCTTACTGTATGTTATGTTACTGGTAATGGGTTAAAGACAACAGAAGTTATGATGGAAGTACTCCAAAAGCCTCAAGTAATGCAGGCTGATGTTGGTAAAATCTTGGCATTGGTGAGATAAATGGCAAATATCAAATTCACAATTCCTTCTGTATTAAACAAAGGCGGGGGAGAGAAAAAAGTAGACTTGATAGCATCTACCCTTTCTGAAGCGTTTGCTAAAATTGCAGAACAATTAGGTGATGAATTCAAAAGACGAGTTCTTAATCCTGATGGTTCTCCTAGATCACTTATCAACATATACGTAAATGGAAAAAATATGAGATTTTCTGGAGGTATGGAAACTACCCTAAAAGATGGGGATGAGATTTACGTGTTGCCAGCAGTAGCAGGTGGCTCTGAGCTTTCAAGCAGGGACCTTGAAAAATATTCAAGACAAGTAATGTTAGAAGAAATTGGCTATGAAGGTCAACTCAAGCTAAAAAAATCAAAAGCATGTGTTGTTGGAGTAGGTGGACTGGGTAATCCCATAGTGACACGATTAGTTGCTATGGGAATAGGCACGATAAGAATTGTTGATAGGGATGTAATAGAATTATCAAATCTGCATAGACAAACAATGTTTGATGAATCTGATGTTGGTCAAGTCAAAGTTGAAGTCGCTGCAAGAAAACTAAAAAAAATGAACTCTGACGTAATAATTGAGGCATTACCTGTTTCTGTAAATGACTATACTGCATTAGATGTAGTAGAAGGATGTGATGTTGTAATTGATGCACTTGATAGTGTTAATGCTAGATATTCTCTTAACAAGGCTTGTATCAAAAAAAATATTCCATTTGTGACAGGAGCGGCAGTGGGAGTTTCAGGACAAGTGTTTACAATACTTCCACATCAAACTGCATGTTATCATTGCATATTTCCATCACTGGATGAAAATTCAATGCCTACGTGTAGTACAGAAGGAGTCCATCCATCAATACTCTCAATTGTTGGGGGAATTGAGGTTGCAGAGGCAGTAAAGGTCCTCATAGGAAGAACTCCAACCTTGGCAAATAAGTTACTCTACATTGATCTTGATAATCTAGATTTCAATACTACATCTTTCAGCAAGGTAGATGAATGTCCAGAATGCGGTTCAGGCAAACATGAAGAATTACCAATTCAAGAACTCATTATAGAAGAACTATGTGGACGCAATAGAGGCAAGCGTACATTTTCTATTACTCCTACGACAATGATTGAGATTGACGTTCCAAAGATAACTAACATGGCATCTGAGAAAGGTTTCAAAGTACAAAATCAAGGTGAGCTTGGATTATCAATTTCTTCTAATGATGTCTATGTTAGTTTTCTAAAACGCGGTTCAGCTGTGATTGTAGGAGAAAAAGATGAAAATTCTGCTATTGCATTATACAAAAAATTAGTTAATGCATAAACAAATTTTTTCTGCAATCTATATTTTCTTTATTACTTCAATTAATTTTAGGTAAGGATCTTCCATTGAATTTAGAATCATTCTGGCTTTCTTCCTGTTTGTTTTGTTCTCATTTAACATTTTTTTGATTAAGATAGAAATTTTCTTTGGACTTGTTTCTCTCTTTACAAGTCCTATACGTACGAGATATTTCTCAATATAGTTTGGTGCTGCATCATATGATATAGTTGGAACTCCCATTAACGCAGATTCTGCAGTCATGGTGCCTCCCGAACCAACGAAAAGATCTGTAATGTTAAGAAGTGATTTTCCATCTACAACTCTATCCATAACAATGACCTTTTTACCAAATTTTTCTTTGAGTCTATTTTTTTGTGAAGCGTATCTTGCTAATACTATGATGTTGTAAGGCTTGTCTTCTTTACTTATTTCATAAATTATATTATCACTTTCAGTCTTTCCTAAAATGTATGCAGCTTCTGATTCTTCTGGTCTAATTACAATCGTTTTCCTGCTTCTATTTACATTTACTTTTTCAATTCGTGACTTTTCTTTTACTATTACAGAAGCATCAATAGCTTTGTAATGGATGATGTCATTTTTTGAAATTCCATATTTGACAAACTCATTCTTGGGTATGACCCAAGGAATGAGAAGTTTCTGTACTAATGGGACTGAAAGTCTCATTACTGCTTCTGCATGAGGAGAGTCTGAGAATGCAACATGTTTAATGCCTATCCCATAGGAAATTCGTGCAGCTTCGGGAGAACAGAAACTAACGGTCATATCGGGAGCAAATTTTACTATCTCATCCAAAAGATGATCCATTCTTTGTATGCTTGAATGAAGTTTCCCATCTTTGGTGGAACCCCCATGTTTTCCAATTAATTTGAGATTTATGTTTTTTATCTTGGATAATTCAACAACTTCACGATAATTTCTTGAAGTAGATAGTATTTTGTGGTTTTTACTCAATTTGCTTACCATTGGAGCAAAGAAAAGCAATTGTTTAGGCGTCAAAATATCAAACCAGATTTTCAAACATTTTTGATATAATTTGAGGGTGGAAAAAGTTTTTCTTAGCCCGTACTCATAGTCCGGATGGTTTGGTTGCAACGAAAATTGTTGTGTATGGCTTAAGTACTGAGGGATATTCGATTGCTTGCCAAATGGCAGTAAAAGGAGCTGATGTCTTCATTGTTGATGAATCAGCACATATGGCAATTTCTCTCAAAGCCGAAATTGCCAAGACCTATCCTAACGTGACATCATTAAAAGAAGATGAGCCGCTTTTGGGTGTTGAACCAATAGATGTTGCAATATCTCATGCTGAGTATCTTTTTTTTGCTCCACGTATAAGAAAGACAGGTCAAGAAGCTAAAATGGAAATTCATTCAAAATTCAAAGATGCAACGTCATCGATAAAGAAAGGTGGATCAGTAATTTACAATCTTCCAACTGGCATAGGAGGAAATAATGAAACTATTTCTCTACTTGAACATGTTTCTGGTCTTGAGATGGGTAAAAGTATATCATATTTTTATTATCCTCTTTCAAAAAATAATACTCCGGAAATTATTGGCTCATTTAATGCAAAAGATGATGACAAACTTTCTAAATTGTTAGAATCTGATAAAAAAGGAAAAAAGTTTGTATCTATATCTTCAGCTGAAATTTTACATGCAATTAAAATTCTAACTCAATTTGCAAGTTTATCTAGTGTTCTAGAAGTTTCCAAGTTCGCACAAGATTCACAGACAAGAAATGATCTAGTTTTGACTGAATATAATGATCTATTTCTTGATGATATGACAAATGGGCTCTATGATTTGAGATCACTTGGTACATCTGTGGAAGGGGCAGGTACTATGATGTATCTTGTAAATGGCAGCATAAAGGGAATTGAAGGTTATGTCAAAAGACTAATTGACGAAATTCGTTCTACCTTGAAGAAAAATGAACTAAAGGCAAGCAGAACAAAAGTAGTTTTGGTATGGACTCAGGATTCCTATGAAATGAGAGGTGATAAAGTGGATATGTTAAACTCTCTTGTAACAAAACTACGTGATTACATAGGTGATGTTGAGATACATCAAGGACCCGAATTAGATATTTTCCATAGCGACAAAACCACCATCATAGTAGCATGTTCAAAATTTGATTATGATAAGATAACCAAAAATGGAAAAGACTCTGATGTTATTGTAATTAAAACAAATCCTCTTTGTGAGATATTATAATAAGGGTAATGTTTTAAAAATAATATAGAATTGTCTGACATGCATGACGTATCTCAAAATGATTTGAAAGAAACTCAAAAACCTCACGATACAAATGATGATGAAATAAAATCTGAACAACAACTTCTTGAGACAATAAAAATTCAACTAGAACAAGAAAAAGATAAAGTCTCATCTTGTGAAAAAAAAATTCAATACTTACTTGCAGATTTTGAAAATCTCAAGAAAAGATCAGAAATTGATATTCAGAATCGCGTAAATTCAATCACAGATGGAATTATTCTAAAATTCCTTGGAATATATGATGATTTTATACGTGCAAAAGATGCTTTGTCAAAACAAGATACAAATACAGATGGTTTGGATGCTATTTTAAAAAATATGGATACATTTCTAATAGAATTCGGAGTGAAACCTATTGAATCTGTTGGCGAGATCTTTGACCCTAAATTACATGAAGCAATATCTGTAAAAGAAGATTCAACATTAGATGATAATACAATTACTGCAGAACTTCGTAAAGGATATATTTTGAAGGACAGAGTTATTAGACCAACCTTAGTGGAAATATCTAAGAGAGATATTAAAGAGATGAATACAAATGGCTAAAATTATTGGTATTGATTTGGGAACAAGTAATTCTGCTGCTGCTGTTATGCTGGGCGGAAAACCTACTCTTATTCCCGCATCTGAGGGAACTACTGTGGGAGGAAAAGCGTTTCCTTCTGTTGTTGGACTCACAAAGGATGGTCAACTCATAGTTGGTGAACCGGCTAGACGACAAGCAGTAACTAATCCTGAAGGTACGGTGGTAGCGGCAAAGAGAAAGATGGGTACAGATCACTTTTTTAAAATTTATGATAAAGAGTACAAACCTCAACAAATCTCTGCATTTATCTTACAAAAAATAAAACGAGATGCTGAGGCATTTACTGGGGAGAAGGTTGAGAAAGCAGTAATCACAGTACCTGCCTATTTCAATGATAATCAAAGACAAGCAACCAAAGACGCTGGACAGATTGCCGGTCTTGATGTTGTACGAATAATAAATGAGCCTACTGCTGCTGCACTTGCCTTTGGTTTAGACAAATTAAAACAAGATATGAAAATTATGGTGTTTGACTTGGGTGGAGGAACACTAGATGTAACTATAATGGAAATGGGTGGTGGTGTTTTTGAAGTTATGAGCACTTCTGGTGATACACAGCTTGGTGGTACAGATATGGATAAAGTTCTGATTGATTATATTGTTGATAGTTTTAGAAAAACATCTGGTGTTGATATCTCTAAAGATAGTGCAGCTATGGTACGAGTAAGAGAAGCTGCTGAAAAAGCAAAGATCGAACTCTCTTCAATATTTGAGACTGATGTCAACCTACCATTCATATCTTATGACCAATCTTCTGGACCAAAGAATCTTGAATTAAAAATAACTCGAGCAAAATTTGAGGAACTCATAAATCCTATAGTGGAAAGATGCAGACCTTCTGTTACAAAATCTATGGAGGATGCAAAGCTTACTCCTGCCGATGTTAGCAAAATTATCCTAGTTGGTGGTCCTACTAGAATTCCTCTAGTCAAGAAATTTGTAGCCAATTTAATGGGAAAAGAACCTGAAGCAGGAATAGATCCAATGGAAGCTGTTGCATTGGGCGCAGCTGTTCAGGCAGGAATCATTGGTGGTGAAGTTACAAGCGATATTGTACTTTTGGATGTAACTCCTCTTACTCTTGGTTTAGAGGTGCTTGGAGGATTACGAGAACCCATAATTGACAGAAATACTACAATTCCTACTTCAAAGAGTAAAG
>Ga0207073_1029_pt1 | contig 36071 bp, 37 predicted proteins | sample Alteio_BWMinHeat_65_FD_153575 | JGI IMG/M metagenome (GOLD analysis project Ga0207073, IMG submission 153575) | Enriched cells from forest soil in Barre Woods Harvard Forest LTER site, Petersham, Massachusetts, United States -... | ecosystem: Environmental > Terrestrial > Soil > Temperate forest >...
GAACTTTACGAAATTCAAGCAGTTCAATTTGGCAGTTTTGCCCTGAAAAGTGGACTTATCTCCCCTATCTATATCGATATGCGACGCATTATCTCCTACCCTTCGCTCCTCAAAAAAGTCGCAAAAAGCCTTTTTTCTAAAATCGAAAAACTCTCCTTTAACCGGATCTGCGGTGTGCCGTATGCAGCAGTCCCAGTAACAGCTGTCCTGGCCGCAGATCACAATCTACCAATGCTCATGTGTCGCAAAGAAGCAAAGACTTATGGGACAAAAAAACAGGTCGAAGGTGTCTATACGCCCGGCGAAACTTGCCTCCTTATCGAAGATGTCATCTCATCAGGCGCAAGTATTTTAGAGACAGTGACAAGCTTAAAAAAAGAAGGGCTTCATGTCCATGATGTTGCCGTCCTTGTCAATCGCGAGCAGCACGGCAAAGAGCGTCTTAAAAAAGAAGGCGTCACACTCCACGCCCTTTTTACTATCACAGAGCTCCTAAACAGCTTAGAGCAGGCTGGAAAAATTGATCAGGCACAAATTGCAGAAGTGACAGCCTTCCTAAAAAACCCGAGCAACTTCCTTTAACTCGACTGTTTGGAGTCGAGTTTTGCAAGATTTTGACTTTGAGTGGGTTGAAAATTTTGCAAAGTGGTTTAAAAAGCCATGAGCAAAACTTTCAACCCACTCAAAGTCAAAAGATTGTGAAAATCGGCCCAAAAAATGTACAAAGTCGAGTTTAAATGAAAAACGAGATTCAAGAGGCGATCGCCAAGCGGCGCACCTTTGCCATTATCAGCCACCCTGACGCCGGTAAAACAACACTTACCGAAAAGCTTCTGCTCTACTCCGGCATGATCCAGACAGCCGGTATGGTCAAAGGACGCAAAAATCGCAAAGCCGCAACGTCTGACTGGATGGCGATGGAACAAGAGCGAGGCATCTCCATCACCTCATCAGCCATGCAGTTTACCTATAAAGAGTGTATTATCAATGTTCTAGACACACCCGGCCACGAAGATTTTTCCGAGGATACTTATCGCACATTAACCGCTGCCGACTGCGCCATCATGGTCATCGACGCCTCAAAAGGGGTGGAAAAACAGACGCGCAAACTCTTTGAGGTGTGCAGATTGAGACAAATTCCTGTCCTCACCTTTATCAATAAGATGGATATGCCAGGAAGAGAGCCGCTGGATCTGATGACAGAGGTCGAAAATGTTTTGGCCATTCAATCTTATGCAATGAATTGGCCCATTGGAACAGGAAGAGACTTCCTGGGCGTTGTTGAGCGCAGTACAAACGAAGCGCTTTTTTTCACTAAAGTTTCAGCCGGTGGGGCTCAAAAAGCTGAAGTTGCGCGCGTTGCCCTAAACTCGGTTCAGGCTCAAGAAAAAATTGGCAGTTTATACAATGCTCTCTTAGGGGAACTAGATCTGTTAAAAGAAGCGGGCAACGCATTTGACAGGCAAGCCTTTTTAGATGGCGCGGTAACTCCTGTCTTTTTCGCCTCAGCGCTGACAAACTTCGGTGTTGAGCCCTTTTTTGATGCGTTTATTCATCTAGCGCCCTGCCCTCATGCAAGAGCCGCCAATCGCTTGGATGGAGAGGAAATTTTGATCGATCCTCTCACCCACTCCTTTAGCGGCTACATCTTCAAACTCCAAGCCAATATGGATAGACGCCACCGCGACAGCATGGCTTTTATTCGTATCTGCTCGGGGAGATTCGATCGAGACCTTGTTGTCAAAAGCCATCGCCTCAATAAAGAGATTCGCCTCTCAAGGCCTCACGGCATGGTCGCAGGTGAGCGCACAACACTCGACATCGCTTATCCTGGCGATATTATTGGTGTCATTAACCCCGGCGTCTTTGCCATTGGAGACACCCTCTCATTGACCGGCGGCTTTAACTTTAAACCGCTTCCCTTTTTCCAACCCGAAATTTTTGCACGGCTCCACCCGAAAGACGTCGGTAAAAGAAAAGCTTTTGATAAGGGAATAGCCCAGCTGAGCAATGAAGGAGCCATTCAAATCCTGCAAGAGTCTCAAGCCGGCGGAGGGCTCATCTTTGCAGCAGTAGGGCAGCTCCAATTTGAAGTGATGCAGTACAGGCTTAGAGACGAGTATGGCGTTGATACGAGCCTATCCTTACTGCCCTACCAGTGTAGTGCCTGGATCATCGGGGATCTTTCAACCTTTACAAAATCGACAAGCTCGCTGCTTGTAACCGATAAAGATGAACGCCCCATGATCCTCTGCACAAGCGTCTGGGACAAGCAGTACTGCGCCAAACAGAATCCCAAACAGAGCCTTGTCGACTTACTACAATAGACCTCTTGCGTAATTACATTAGACTTCTTTCGAAACCCCATTTGTTTATTAAAATTGCCTTTTTTGGAATCTGTGGCGCCAAATTTTTCGAACATGTGCTCACACATGCTCGAAAAATTTGGTGCCACATCTCCACAAAAACCATCAATTTTTCTAAACAAAGCGAGTTTCGAAAGAAGTCTATTTGCTTGCTAAATTCGTTCTTTTCTCACGGATTTTTCAAGCAAAGCTAATTACCTCGACTTTGCAACTTTTTGGGACCGCCTGCCTCGTCTATTTGCTCTTGGCCGTTTGGCTTATGGCCAAACTCGCTGATTTATTTTCTAAGGAAGGGGTTTTTAACCCCTTCCTTAGAAAATAAACAACGCCAAGAACAAATATCTCGAGGCCTTCGGTCCCAAAAAGTTACAAAGTCGAGATTACGCAAGAGGTTCTAATAAGTGTTTTTTGCGAAACGGCTTTGGTCTCGCCTCTTTCATATAGGGGCGAACACGCTCCGCGTTGCGGCACGCCTCACTACAGCAACCAAGTAACTTCTCTGCACAGACAGGACAGCTCAAAAAGAGATTGTTGCACTCCATGTTGGCACAGTTATAGTAGACATCAGAGAGCGTCTCACAATGAGCACAGTGGGAGATGACCTCATCGTGACCATCTTCAGCAATGGGCACTGCCATCCGGTCATCAAAGACAAAGAGCTTCCCTCTCCAATGCTGACTCCCAACCTCTTTTCCGTACTTAATCACGCCGCCTTCTAATTGGAAGACTTGCTCAAAACCCTCTTTTTTCAAAAGAACTGAATAGAGCTCGCACCGAATCCCTCCCGTACAATACATCATGACCCGCGTTTTTTTCGGATCACGCGTCTCTTTAAGCTCGCGCGCCCACTCGGGAAATTGTCGAAATTTTTCCAAATTGGGCAGGTCTGCTCCCTCAAAGTGGCCAACTTCCCATTCATAATCATTGCGCACATCTAAAAGAAGCGTCTCCTCTCCCTTTGTCTCTAGCATCTCCTTCCAGAGCTTGGGAGTTAGGCGCTCTCCACCATCGATAGGATCAACATTTTGATCAAGGGCTACCAGTTGCTCTCTGACTTTAACTGTCAGGCGCGGAAAAACGTGTTCGTGGTACTGATTCACCTTAAACTCCACTTTGCTAAAGCGCGAATCTTCATGCATCCACTCTTGATAGGCGATAGAGTCGGCAATAGAGGCGCTCATCTGCCCATTAATCCCTTCATGTGAAATGTAGATGCGCGCTGTAACATCGCGATCTTTAAAAAATTTCTTATGGCGACACACCTCAAGTTCTGGATCCTCAATCTTTACAAAATAGTAAAAAGCCAACACATGAATCATCTTTTTCTCTCCTTTGGCAAAGAAGAATACACGCAACAGAAGCCTCAATCAACAGTAAATATTTATTTTAAAAAAAATAAGCCAATCGACCTTGTCTATAATTCAAGTCTGTTCTATAATCCACAAATTCAACCGTGTTAGGAGTGAAAATGGTTCGTTATACCGGCCCTAAAAACCGCATCGCCCGTAAATTTGGAGCAAACATCTTCGGACGCCTCCGCAATCCACTATTGCATAAAGCTAATCCGCCAGGGATGCACGCCGCCAAACGCAAAAAGAAATCCGACTTCGGAATGCAGCTCGAAGAGCAGCAAAAACTCAAAGCCGTCTATGGAATGATCAGCCGTAAGCAGATCGTTCGTTACTACCAAGAGGCAGAACGTTCTAAAGGCAATACGGCTCAAGCATTTATGGAACGCCTCGAGTGTCGCTTAGACAATGTCGTTTACAGATTAAAATTTGGATCGACAATCTTTGCTGCACAACAGCTCGTCTCCCATGGCCACATCTTAGTTAATGGAAAAAAAGTCGACAGACGCTCCTTTATGGTACGTCCTGGGATGAAAATCTCTGTCAAAACAAAATCCCAACAACTGGGGGCTGTCAAGCAATCTTTAGAAATGGGATCTCGCGAAGTTCCAGAGTATTTAACTCTAGAAGCGGATAAGTTTTCAGGAGAATTAGTCACATCTCCACACCCAGATCAGATCCCGCTTTCGATTCCGATTAACATCCCGCTGATCTGCGAATTCTTAGCTCACACAAGCTAAGTAACTCAAGTTTCCTCCTTGTTTGTTTAAGGCAGCCCTCCGGCTGCCTTTTTTATTCAGGTGTAATTAAATGTTTTAGTTGATGAAAAGCACGACCATTTTTCTGTTATTTAAATTCAGTCTCATGCTATACTTATTAAAACAAACAACTTAATTCAATGGCTTCGATCAACAATCTTTTAGTGAGCGCTGCAGAACCAATACTTGTCTCCTCTGGCCCCAGAGCTCAAGCTTGCGCAAATAGCTTGTTGACGCGCGCGTCTTATCTTGCGCAATTACCTCTGACGCCTCTCTGGTCTGCTCTCCAGATCATCGCCTCTACTTGTATCATGGCCCTCTCCTGCGTAACCCTTGGTCAAGTCAAGTGGCTTTATCGAAAAAGCGAAGCAATTCACTCTTCGCGCATCGGCGCGCAGCATCTGATTGCAGCTCCCGTATTTAAAGCGCTCGGCGTTATCCGCCCTGCCTTTTGCACAATCCATAACAACGGCATGGAAGTCTTTGATCTGCAGGAAAATGGGCTGCTAACTCATAACGTACAAAAGATTTTTAACCTGATTATCATCATTTCCCTTCAATTTGGTCCCCGTACTTATGGCCTCCTTCCTCACATCCTTGGTCGCATTACTGCACTATTTGCACTCGTTATTATTCCGATAGTTCGAGTCATTGATCTTGTGATTGGCCTCGGGGCACTTGTTGTTACCATTATTACCTGTGGCCAATTTCCGGAGGTGAATAAAGTCGCCTATCGAGGGTTACAAATCACAGGTATTATAGGCGATCTTTTTTGGGCGATCAACTTGTTAATCTCTCCCTATTCCGTCGCTTCATTGGCATGTGGCATCTCCCTTTTGGGTGAATCAGCAACTCAAGTTATCTCAACAAAAGAGAGTATTGCAAATTACCCCCTCTTTCACTTAAAGCGTTTGACTGCAAACTTACAAGGACACTCCAAGGTTAGCGCGAGCTTTTTGGAACAGAATCTAAAATCCGGGATCGGAATAGGTCCTGGCCCTAGTCAAGAATATCTTACAGATCTGACTCTTGCACTCACGCGCACATACTCAGATCTCTTTAACTCAACTGGCGCACATCTTGCATCAGACCAAGAACTGGATCTAAATGGCAAGTACACAAGCGAAAGCGAAGCAAGACTTGTCTGTTACCGCCTAGGAGAACTCTTTGCCTGGGCAAGAAGAACTCGAAGACCGCTCGGCGACAGCTTCAGCCCTCTCTTATTTAAGATCCTGAGGGAAATGTCTGAACAAGAGGTGACGACCCCTCTTGAAACTGGCTCCTACCTGTCTCCTAAAGCCTTAACAGCTCTAGAAGAATTAATGTACCCAAGGCTGTGCAACGAGCCTGTTTACAAACAAATCAGGGCTTTTCTACGTCTGCAAGCCCAGGCATATGACTCTGAACGTAAAGAGGGAGAGTCCCGCGACACACTGCTCAATATACTGTTTCCGGATAACCCGTATAATGCTGAAACTAGCATCCTAACTATCGAGCAACTCAGACAACAGTATCAGCGGTTCCGTGAGGGGCTTATTATGATCCTATTTCCAGAGACTTATGATGAACACCCAAACCTATCTAACGAAGAGCTTAACCCTCTGCTCATCGTCCATTTAAGAAAGACTTTTGCAAGACAAGCTCGTTCGATCCAGTACATTGCCCAAGGAATGAAAGGAAAAGCCTTTTGGAACCTTGAAGATACAGCTCCTTCAGATCTTGCAGAATCCATTCAAGGCGTCAACGCTGTTGATCGAGAGGCAATCATCGATCTGATCAGGGGTGATCAAACTGATTATTTGGAAGTTCAAGTTCAATGGTTAAAAGAGTGGCTAAGAGATGGGGCGACAAGAGATGACGAAGTTAGACTCTTCATCCGATTCATCGCAGGAAGCTCTGCATTAAAACGAGAGATGGGAATTACCATTGCAGGGATCGGGACGATCTTGCCTAACGCCCACTCTTGCAGCCAAACACTCGATCTTCCACGTCAACCTATGAGTTCTGGCCCTCGCAGTAATAAGACAAAACCTGAGTTTATCAATCTGATGAAATACGTCATAGAGCAGCCACTCAATTACGGTTCACCATAACTCCTATCAATGCGCACAAGAGCAAGCAACTCCCTTGCCTTGAAAAGCCACGCAGAGCCCATCGTCCCCACAAAAAAGAGAAGTGCTAGCAGGGTGAAGTGAAAGAGCTGATCGGTAAATGCGCGTGGAAACTCTTCTCCCCTCTCTCCCAAGAGCTGCGGCAGCGTCATATCCCCAACACAATAAGATCCAACAAGCGCCAAGATCGCCCCAATCATGGCACAAAGGACTGTCTTCAGCGATGGGCCAATCATCTGCCTTAAGGGAACTGCCACAACACGCTGCAACCTACTAACTAAAAACCAGAAGTTACACCAAGAGGCCACACTTGTCGCAAGGGCAATACTAAAAGCGCCCCAGCCGAGAAAAAAGACAAAATAGGCGTTGCAGAGCGTGTTGAGCCCAACGGCAAAAACCGCTCCCCACATCGGAACCCGAAACTCTTTACGTGCATAAAATGCCGGCACAATGAGCAGAATCAGCACCGACGGTAAAAGACCGATGCTATAGCCCCATAAACAGAGCAGCGTCTCCACTGTATCGTGTGCTGTAAAGTGGCCCCGACCATAAATCAAGTTAACAGAGGAGAGTCCCAAAACAAGAATCGCAAGGGTAATGGGGAAAATCAGAGTAAAGCTCCGGAGAATACCGCGCTGCACAAGTACCACATATTCTGCAAGGTTCCCTTGCTGCATCGAGCGCGACAGCTGGGGCAAGAGCGCAGCTGACAGGGCCACACCACAAAGAGCCAGGGGCAATTGCTGCAACCGTATCGCATACCAGAGGTGGGCCGGTCCCTCAGGAGTCGCTGCTCGCGCAAAGAGCGCATCGAGCGCACTGTTAATCTGTACCGCCCCCACACCCACAACGCTGAGCAGGATTGGCACAAGCAGGCGCCGCACATCAGATGAAAAAAGACGTGGCATTAACTTTTCGCGGAAATCGAGGTGGGAAGAGAGGTAACGCGATGCAAAGGGCCACGTAACCGAGCATTGAACCAAAAATGCAGAGACAATGGCACACGCAAGATACGGCATCGCTTGATGCGGATCAAGGTTGTAGAGAAAAAAAAGAGCCAAAATCCAGGTGAAATTACAGAAGGCCGGGGCAAAACTTGAAAGAAAAAATCTCCCATGACACTGCAATAGAGCGCCAGAAAGACCATAGAGAGAAATAAAAATAATACTTGGAACCATAAGTAGGGTCAGAAAGAGAATTTCTTTCATCTCAACTGTCCATCCCCCCCACCGCATCATGACAAAAAGAATCCCCATGACAAGTATCGAAAAAAAAGAGAAAAAAAGAGCGAGTGAGTAGGCTAGGTCGCGAAAAAAAAGCGCCCCCTCTTTTGTTGAGGAGGAGCGGAGCGTCTCAAAATGGGGGATAAACGCTGTCGCAACACTCCCCTCCCCGAGCCTGCGAAAGAGGTTGGCAAAACGAAAAGCTACCATAAACGCTGCAAGGGCTGGATGGGCGCCAAAACAGAACGCCATCGCCATCTCGCGCCCAAGTCCGCTGATACGACTGAGCAGTGTCCCAGAAAAAAATCGAGACGCGCTACGAAAGAGGGTTTTTTCTGAATTTTGCATCTTGTACCTAAACTAGAGTATCCTCTACAATAACTCTTTTTTGGAATAGAAATGAAAAAACAGGATACAGAAAAGAGCCTCCTCATCGGCGCCCACACCTCGGCTGCAGGAGGAGTGCATAAAGCTCTCTTAGAAGGAGCAGCTATTGGGGCAACAGCCATTCAATTCTTCACAAGCAACCAGCGCACATGGCTTAGCAAGCCCATTCCCGAAGCAGAAGTCGAACGTTGGAACCAATTCGTTGCCACAACTGGCATCCAGACGACAATGAGCCATGACAGCTACCTCATTAATTTGGGCAGCCCAGACCCTAACCTCCTCGCTAAAAGCCAAGACGCCTTTCAAGAAGAGATACAGCGCTGCCACCAGCTTGATATCACCTACCTGAATTTTCATCCCGGATCGGCAATCCAGAGCTCTGAAGATGAATGTCTTGCCCAGATTGTCGCAAGCATTGAGTCGATGACCTCTCTGATCAATCAAGGTAAAACGCGCTTACTCATCGAAGCAACAGCCGGGCAGGGAACATCTGTTGGCCATCGTTTTGAGCACTTAGGCTATTTGGTGGATCGGTTGAAAAAAAAGATTAACATCGGCGTCTGTATCGACACCTGCCACATCTTTGCTGCCGGCTACGACATCCGGACCCCACAAGGATGGGAAGAGACCCTGAATCGCTTTAACAAAGAAGTGGGCCTGGAACATCTCTATGCGCTTCACGTCAACGACTCGTTAAAACCTCTTGGTTCGCACGCTGATCGCCACGCCGATCTGGGCAAAGGCGAAATTGGAATTGAGAGTTTTAAAGCGATGATGGCACATCCTGATCTGAGCCATGTTTTGAAAATTTTAGAGACCCCAGGCGGCCCTGCTGTCTGGAAAGCCGAGATTCAACTATTAAGGGACTTTGCGACATGAGAACAAAAATTCGCCATATTGGACCCTCTGTGACGGGCCATGAGATTACAGTTTGTGGGTGGGTAAAGACCCTCCGTGCCCAGAAGGCGTGTACCTTTATCGAAGTCAATGACGGCTCTACACTCTCCGGCATCCAAATCGTCGCAGAGAACGTCCCTGACGGATTGACAACAGGAGCTTCCCTTCAAGTCAAAGGACGCGTTGTTGCCTCTCCCGGTGATGGCCAAAAACTGGAAATTCAAGCGTCTGAAATCCATCTCTTTGGAAGCTGTCCAGCTGACAGCTATCCCCTACAAAAAAAACGCCACTCGTTTGAATTTTTGCGCACAATTGCCCACTTGCGCCCAAGAACCAACACACAAGGTGCACTTCTGCGCGTACGCAATGCCCTTGCTTTTGCGACCCACAAGTTTTTCCAAGAGCGCGATTTTCTCTATGTACAAACCCCAATTATTACAGCCTCTGACTGCGAAGGGGCGGGCGAACAGTTCCTTGTCACCACACTCAATTTAGAGAAACTGCCGCGCACCCAAGAGGGCAGTGTCGACTACGCGCGCGATTTTTTTGGCAAACCTGCTTTTTTAACCGTATCGGGACAATTGAATGCAGAGACACTAGCGTGCGCCCTCTCCGATGTCTACACATTTGGACCGACGTTTCGCGCAGAAAACTCGAACACGTCGCGACATTTAGCAGAATTTTGGATGGTAGAACCCGAGATGGCCTTTACAGACCTCACAGGCAACCGCGCCTGTGCAGAAAAGTATCTCCAATACATCGTCTCCTATGTCCTCAACCATTGCCAAGAGGATATGGCCTTCTTTGATTCGTTTATTGAAAAAGGGCTGATCCAGCGCTTAACCCATCTTGCGACAAGCCCCTTTGCCCATATGACCTACACAGAGGCTGTAGAGGTGCTCCTGAAAGCCCCTAAGTCCTTTGAATTTCCCGTCTCATGGGGCGCAGATCTTCAGTCAGAACATGAACGGTATCTCGCAGAAGAGTTTTGCAAACGGCCCGTTGTCTTAACAGACTACCCCAAAGAGATTAAGGCATTTTATATGCGGGCAAATCCCGATGGGAAGACCGTCGCTGCGATGGACGTCCTCGTTCCAAAAATCGGTGAGATCATCGGTGGCAGCCAGCGCGAAGAGCGCCTTGAGCTACTGGAACAGAAGCTCATTGATTGTGGCCTGCCCAAAGAAAATTACTGGTGGTACAACCAGCTGCGCCTATACGGCACCGTCCCCCACTCGGGCTTTGGCGCTGGCTTTGAGCGTCTGGTTCTCCTTGTCACAGGGATGGAAAATATCCGCGATACGATCCCCTTTCCCCGATTTCCCGGTCACGCCGACTTTTGATGGGCGGCATAAAAAAGGGGGGCTTTTCGCAGCCCCTTTTTTCTTTGTATGGTGAGAGCTTAAGGAAGAACAGCCGCAGACGGTGCCTCATTGACAGTGGCAATAGCACCTGTACGATCTCCTCTAATGTAAGGATCTTCGTCCTCTTGTAAATAGTGGCCTTGTGGATCTGTAACAAACGTTGTAGAAACGGAAAATCCGTGTTGCGTTAATAGAGCTGCAAGGGTTTCCCTAGTATAGAGCTGCACTACATTTTCAACATTCTGCATATTCCCAAATGTAACTTGTTTCATTAATTTTTTATTTTCTTCCACCCAGGATTTGATTTGAGTGTATGTTTCCGATGGTAAATTTTGAGCGGTCCCCTGATCTAGAGTCCATGCACCGTTCGATCGTTTGTGATAAATTACACTGTTTTTTATTTTTCTTTCAGAGAACTTTCCTTGATATTTAGACAATGTTTTTGCAACTGGTATATCCATGTTAACGGGCTGTCTGCTAAAAAGCATAGTCTGGTTTAATGTAAAGCACTTCGTCCTAGGATCTGTTTTGTGAATCAGTCGAACTTCAGAGTTGTAAGCTCCATTTACTGTAAGGATCAGCTCACCACCTGGATTTAAAATTTTCTTTACCATATCAAAAAATTGATACTGCTCTTCATCGGACAAAAAATGAATCCAATTACGGCATAAAATAACATCGGCTTTAAGATCTGGGTTCATTTCAAGCAACTTGAAAGCATCCCCGGCAATTGTCTCAATTTTTTCGGAGGCCCTCGCGGCAAGTGTTTCCTTTAATTGATTAAAGACAGAGACTGCCTCTGGAGCTTTTTCGTTCATATAGACTTTTTTCGCACCAGCTAGAGCTAAAAATAAGCCATCATATCCAAAACCTGCTGCTATTTCTAAAAAAACTCCCCCCCCGCACCTTGCTTACTAAAGATACAAGTAATTCAGGATTAGTTGAGTATGAAAAACTTGCGTTTGCTATAAGCTGTGGCGCGGATTCATACATTCTTTGTGCAATTTTAAACATTTGTTCTAAAGGTTGTGCGTCAACTTTCAGATCAAAACTAGGATCTAAACAACGCTCCGCTAAAAAATCCGTATCGGTTAAATTAACAAAACCTGGGAAACCTATAGCTGCTGCCACATTAACTCCTTCTTTTTTTAATTTAGATTAATTAATCTTAAACAAACAAAAGCTTTAAGTCAACTAAATTAGCTTAACAAAGTCACATTAATAAAAAAATTATTTTAAAAATCTTCAAATCAAACAGGCTGTATTTTTTGGTTTGAAGATTTTTAAAATAATTTTTTGATTAATGTGACTTTGTCAAGTTAATTTTAAATTTATTACTTTATGTGTACTAATAATGTTATTTTATGCTATAATATTAATATGATTAATATTGGTTATTTATTATCGTCCTGTGCGATACCTATACTTACCTCTGGCGCCATTGCGGCAGCTGCCGGTCTCTATACCCTATATAAGCGCCATTCTGATCAATTCAATGATAGGATCCCCCAAAACCTTGCGGGTAGAGTCAATCAGACCCAATATGAAGAGAAACGCATTGCGCGCGCTTTGAAAAGTAAAAGGGAAGTAGAACCTCTCGACATCAGTCAAATAGACAAAAAATCACTAAGAAAACTCGCAAGTGATGTCAATGGAAGCTTTATTCATGCAAGCGGAAACTGCGCCTTATTATCGCTGGTTTTTTTATATAATTTGCTTTGCAAATGTAATATTCTCTCTGTTAGTAATACATTTCCACCACATAACGAAATTATCTCTATAAGTGCTGAAAGAATTTTATTTAATGAAGTTCTGCTTATCCACGCGACAAGACTTAAAGGTCTGGATGCAGTCAAAGAGAGCATTCTGACAAGGTTTTTGCAAAACGGGGATAGATTTTATGTTGTTACAACTGATCGATGTTTTATATTACCTATTTCAAATCTTGAATCTGGCCACACATTCAATGCTGTAGTTCTTAAAAATGAAAAAGGCGTCGATTATGTTCAATTTGTCGATGCGTGGACAACCTCAAACCAGACTCCGGAGACAGAATCATTCAAAAAATGCTTCCCAAAAGACGCCTGTTTCAACATCTCTGTTCCTCATAAAAATCTTGTTAAAGACCTGTCTGATTAAAAAAATTGTTTTTATTTAACCTGTATACCTGTATACCCAAACAACTGTTCCTAATCACGTAATAAGCCATAGATCGTCTCCAAATCAAAGCCGCGCCGCTGCAGCGCCCTGAAGGCTCTCTGTTTTTCTTTAGGCTCAAGCGGTTTTGTACCAAATCGTCTCTGCAAGTAAACGCGTGCTATATCAACCGCTCCTGTTTCTAGATTGGAATAGGTTCTTGCGCCACATTTCTGTTTCAACTTGAAAGCAATGAGACGCGGGCCCATCCCTTTATTCTTATAGGATCTGATCATATTCTGCGCACGCTCTGCATCATTTAAAAAACCGAGTCGCTGACACTCAGAGACGGCACTTTCTATAGCGGGAAGCGAAAGTTTTTTTTGCACAAGCTTCTCTTTTAACTCTTGAGAAAAATAACCGCGCCGAGAAAGAAGAGCAAAAGAGGCTTCTTGTGCAATTTTTGTCTCAAGTTGCGCAAAAAGATCTTCTAATTCTTTTTCTGTGCGCGCCCGCTGTAAAAGTTCTAATTTTTTTATAAACAATGACTTATGAACAACTTTCCAGAGCTTTTTGTCAATAAAAATTTTAATATCGCGCGCAATCTCCCACTCTATTTGCATTAGATCCCCTAACTATGGTATGATCCAGACTATAGCAAAAGGAGTCTATTTTATGGGACATGTTAACCCAACATCCGGAGCTGGGAATACTCCGCAACCAAAACCGGTCAAAACCCCTCCTCCACTTGATACAGACAGCTCTTCAGCACTTGAAAAAGAATTCGCTAACGACCCTAAGCTTTCAGGAAGATTTACTTCGGGCCTTGAAGGGGAACTCAACAAAGATCCTGAATTTGCAGCCAAATTCAAAGCCGGACTTATGCGCGATATGCAGTCGCAGATGGATCATCAAAAAAGATACCATGAGCAGCAAGAAGCCTTTCGTAAAGAGCAGAACCCACAGTGACAAACTCTATTCTTGTCTCTAAAGAAGACTCTTTTCTGCGCATCGACAAGCTTTTAGCTTTAAGATTCCCCAGCTATTCGCGTACCTATTTTCAGTATTTGATCGAGAAAGGTGCTATTCTCCTCAATGAGAAACCGATAAAAAAGCGTTTGGTGGCACAAGAGGGTGATCTTTTGAGCATCGATTTCCTGGCGAGCCCTGAGATCTCTTTAGAGCCAGAAGCTATTGATCTTGAAATTTTATATGAAGATGCTGACCTTTTGGCGATTAATAAGCCAGCTGGCATGGTTGTCCACCCAGCCGTTGGCCATCCAAAAGGGACCCTTGTCAACGCTCTATTACACTATTGTCAAGAAGGCCTTCCCCCAACAGATGCAATCCGGCCCGGTATCGTCCATAGGCTTGATAAAGAGACCTCAGGCATTCTGATTGCAGCAAAGACAGAGAGGGCGCACAGGGAGCTTGTCTCTATTTTTTCACGTCGCACAGTCAAAAAGTTGTACTACGCTCTCTGCTTTGGCAACCCAGGAGAGGTTACAATTGAAGCTCCTATTGGGAGGAGCCAAAAAAATAGAAAAGAGATGGCAGTGGTAGAGAGTGGCAAGCCCGCAACAAGTCGCTGTCGAATAGTTCTAGAAAAAAAACCCTTCTCTCTTGTTGAAGTAGAGATTGTCACAGGAAGAACACATCAGATTCGGGTCCACCTGCAGCATGTCGGCTGTCCAGTCGTTGGTGATGCAACTTATGGCAATACAACAATTAATAAAAAATATGGGATCCCACACCAACTCTTACACGCTCACCTGCTGGAAATGACCCACCCTATAACCGGCGCTCCATTAAAAATTAAAGCAAAACCTCCAGAGATCATGATCAAGTTTATAGACTCTTATATCGGCGATCCGATACAATTACAATAACCTTGAGGTCAAAAAAGCCCGAGTTAAACAGCCCCATTGTGCAAAGGACTATACCATGAAAGAGTTTGTAGAGTACATCGTCAAAAATCTTGTTGACCATCCCGATCAGGTGCGCATTAATGAAGTCGGAGGCACTAATAGCTTAATCATCGAACTTGCCGTTGAAAAATCTGATATCGGCAAAATTATTGGGAAAAAAGGAAAGACAATTACAGCCATTCGCACACTGCTCATGTCTGTTGCCAGCCGCAATGGTCTGCGCGTCAGCCTTGAAATCCTCGAAGACGAGCATAAAAATTCAAGCGCCGAAGAAGTTTAATTCCATCTCTTTGATCACAGTCTCCAGCATTGAGTTGGAGACTGTGACGCAATACTCCCCCTCAGCAGAAAAGACCGATCCGACACCCTGTAAAACAACTGTACGGATAGATCCATCACGTCGTTTTTTATCTAATAAAAGAGCTTGTAGACACCTCTCCCGGCAATAGTTAGAGGACAATTTGAGCCCAGGCAAGTGCTTTGCATACAGTTGTTGAATTGTGTGATAGTCAGATCTGCTTAAAAAGCCGAGGTGAAGACTCAAGGAACTTTCAACAAGAGCCCCAATAGCCACAGCCTCTCCGTGAGAAAGGTCGTATCCTGTCGCAGCTTCTAGAGCGTGGCCAATTGTATGGCCAAAGTTGAGAATGTGCCGGATCCCATGATCCATTAGATCTTGTTCTACAACGGCACTTTTTGCACGAGCGCCCTGCGTAACAAGCTGAAGCGCATTTTCTCTCTTTAAAAAATCCATGACTTTAGGCTCGTAAACAAGACCTATCTTAAGCAGTTCCGCAAGCCCGTTACGCCACTGTTTTTCGGGAAGCGTCTTTAAAATGGCAACATCTGCAACCATCGCGCGCGGCAGATAGATGGTTCCAAGCTGATTTTTCCCAAAGGTTGTATTGATCCCATTTTTACCTCCAATTGCTGCATCGACCATTGCTAAAAGTGTTGTGGGAATCAGAAGAAGTGGAAGACCGCGCAAATAGATCGAAGCGACAAAACCGACAAGATCAGAGACAGTTCCTCCTCCCATAGCGACAAGCAGCGTCTCTCTGTCTGCGCCAAGTTGCGCCAGATTCCGCTGCAGAACGTCTACAACAGAGAGGCTCTTTGCAGATTCACCAGAGGGAACAAAAAGAAGGTGGGCGTTAAGCTTTTTCGCTAAGGGCTCTGCATAAAGCTCTTTAAGATACGCGTCACAAATTAAAATAACTTTAGGGTAGCTGGCAGTAAAGTTGACAAGTGCATCTGCCTCAAGCAGCCCCTCTCCAATATAGACTTGCATTAACTCGACTTTGTACATTTTTTGGGCCGATTTTCACAATCTTTTGACTTTGAGTGGGTTGAAAATTTTGCTCATGGCTTTTTAAGCCACTTTGCAAAATTTTCAACCCACTCAAAGTCAAAATCTTGCAAAACTCGACTCCAAACATGTACAAAGTCGAGATCAACGCACAAGCGTTTTTGGCAAATAAGGAGAAATTGCCGCTTTGCGAGAATTCAACGAACCCGCCCTATAGCGAATAATGGCGCACGGAGTCTCCGACTTTTCCGGCGACTTTTTATGGGGAAGGGGCAAAAAGCTCTCTGTAAAAAGAGTCTCAAGTTCCTCGCTATCTTCACCTAAAAACTCGACTTCAACACCATTTTTCTTTACAGGTGTCGACAGAGCAAAAGAGGCAAGAAAGTTTTTTAGGTGAGCGACAGCAGATTCTGCCTTTGGTATCCAGATCCAGAGCTCATCTAGGTGGCGACCAGAGGTTTTTTTTCCAGAAAAGAGCTCTTCGGCACTAGCTACTGTACTGATCATTTGAAGGTGAAGGTCGTATTCCGGCTTCTCTTCAAAACAGCGCTTAGCAATTAAAAGCCAATACTTCCGCAGCTTCGCTTCATTTTCTGTAAAGGCTTTGAAATTACAATCAAAGAGTTTTGTTTGACCCACCCGTGCGCAGCCATTCTGCTCTTTTGTATCGGCAAAGAGCTCAGCATCTAAAGCCTCTGCAGCATGTAAAATATTTTCTTCTACCACCTTCTCTTTTTCTCGATAGACACGGGCATAGAGGGAGTAGAGGTCGGGATGTTTTAAAAGCTTCTCTGCCGCCTTTTTAACAAACTCTTTCTCATGCTGCAGATCATCAAAATTGACGATCTCAACTTCCTTGCCCACAGCAAGCGATTTGAAACGATTGAGTAAAGAAGCAACACAAAAAAGGTCGCGATACGCCACTTTTGTTAACAGATCCGTATCATCGAGAATCGCATAGATAAAATGAAGATATTCAATAGATTCCCTCTGGGGAGAGATAAAAAAACCTGCCAGCTTTTCGCGGTGAAAGGCACTCTTTTTCTGCAATAATCGACGTAAAATACGGATGGAGGTCTCACTTGTGAGGTCACGTGAAACGATCCCAATCTGTTGATCAATCGCCCCTTCATCCATACCGCCTCTGCTATAGCGGTCATTAATCTGAAAGGCGAGTTCTGCAACAAGTGTATTGGAAGACTGCCCATCAGAGACGTGTATGACAGATGGCGCTGAACTATTTAACGAACTCTTATGGTGATCAATCAAACTAATCACATCAAAATAGGGGGGGATTTTTGTCTCTTCGCGATTAGAAAAATCGCGCAACGTCACGGTTCCTAAAATCGGCTTATGGATCTCCGTTGCGTGAATCACGCCCATCGGCACAAGGCGCCCTGCAAAGTCTGTAAAGGTGACAGTTAGTGAGGGGTAAGCGCCAATCTTTTCTTGAATCTCTTCGATATCGGCTCGATGGCCTAAAGTATGCGGCATAAATCCAAAGACATCGTGCTTAATCTTGAGCGCAGTACCCAGCTGTTCTGTATAGACATAGAGACTCTGCATCGCGCGATCAAGCAGCTCGACAACTTCTTCTAAATGGCGGAAAATGTGACTCTCGGTGGTAAAATCAGCGGCCGCAAGCCCTTGAAAATGCAAGAGAAACTCTTGAAAAGGAACAAGTCCAAGAGCGCTCATCGCTTCTACAAAAGAACCGAAATGTGCACGCAACCCCTCTTTGATCCCAAACACGCGTTGTAAATAAGCCTCAACATAAGCGCGCTGCTTTGTGCTAAAACCCTGCGCCGGAGGGCTTGAGGCCAGGTCTGTCTGTAAAAGCTGTTCCACAAGCGTTGCAATTTCACCGCGACGCAAGCTGTGCTGTGCAAATAAGGAGATGAGCTCTTTATGCAACTTTCTTTCAAACCAGTTAAGACAGAGGTTGACCGATGCAATCACATGGTGGACCCCTTCGACGTCGAAACTACGAAAGTCGCCTAAATAGTAGCCCGCCTCATCGACAATCAAAACAGCACTCTCTGTCCGCTCCTGATCAATTTTAAGCGTTGAATCGCTCGGCAGCTTTTTAATGACTCCCTTCTGACTCATCAACTCAAAGCTTGATAAAGAGAGAGCCCTGAGATTTTTTGCAACAGAGGTCAGAACGCTTTGTCCAAAAAACTGATGAAAAAGAAGATCGATCTCTACTTTAGATGCCGTCAAGCCGTCAGGAAGATTCCAGCGATGCACCCCTTCAGAAACACGACACGCAAAAGCGTCAACCCATCCCCAAAAAGAGGCTACCGTCGTATCTAAGTCCGGAGAGCCGTGCGCTGTGACATAGTGGGGTCCAGGATAAATCTTACCCATGCTAATAGGGAAAAGAATCTGGTACTCCTCACGCGGCACCCACTTACCCATAATGTATCCGCGGATACGACAATTCTCTTCAAAAGAAAGTTGTGAGAATTGATTTAAAAAGAGCTCAAATTGCGCAAGCGTATAAGTCTCTACAATCTTCTCCTGCTCAACCCGATCAATTAACTTAAGAAGTGCTGGTAAAAAAAAGCCTCTCACTTTCTGGCTCTCTAGCAACTTGAGAATCGCCGCCCCAAGTTTCAATCTCTTGGCCAAAGAATTAGACTGTTCAAATTCCTCTGAACGCACAGAAGCAAAAAAAGAGTCAACCCCTTCAAAGGAGAGCGTTTCAATATGATAATCAGCAAGGAGTGGTGTTTGTTTTGACATTGTGACCCAAAAAAAAATGGATTGAGCAGGATTCGAACCTGCGACCGCCCGCTTAGAAGGCGGGTGCTCTATCCAACTGAGCTATCAATCCAGACGACAATAGTCTACGGGGATCGCCCTCTCTTTTCAAGCAAAATCAAAGGAGATCCAGGATAGGGCTACAGATTTTCACTGATTTTCTGGAGAACCAGTTCTGAGCCAAAAGCAATACCAAAAAGAAGAAACATTAACCCAAATATGATGAAATTTTTCTTTTTTGAACGGTAAAAATAATAAAATTGGACCCCAGAGAAAAAAAAGCCCGCAAGAGCAAGACCGACTTTCTGATCAAAAAAAAATGGCCATTTGGAAAACTGAAAAAGCAACAGCATGACAGCAAGAAATAGAATATATACCCAAATAACTTGAAAAATTGGTTTTTAGCTTCGTCGGACAGCCACTGTCTTGGAACCTGCCTGCATCGCTAAACTTTTTAAGTTTAGCTGTTTCGGCATCGGCAAGCCTGGTTCCAATACAGGGCGCCTCCTAACCAAACTCCCAACTTTTCAACTCATTTGGGTATAACTCTCTTTTTTACGATAAAATTTATACAAAAGCCAAAAAACACCAAGAAGAATAAGTAGTGTATCAATCATTTCTTTTTCCTTTGTTCTGTTTCTTGTTTTTCAGCTTCAACACCAGCATTGTATTGTTCTGCAGCCTCTTTCCACGACTGCACAGCTTTATACCCGGCGATAGCTCCCAGTGGAGGAAATTCGGGCAATAAGACTCCTGCTGCCATGGACTGTTCAACAGCATCAACAAGCGCTTCTCGTGATTTTTTATAATGCTCTTCTGCCGCTCGGTTAACATCTTTTTGTTTACAAAAGGTAAAAATCCCCTTCTCATCTACTCCATATGCAGGCAACAAGACCTGTGAATCTTCTGTATAAACATAAGCTCCACCTCGCGTTACTATAGATCGATCTGGGGAAAAGTAAATTTTATCATCCATGACACAATAGAATCAGGCTGCTGCTCCATAATTTCCACAACACCTAAAGCGACCTGTGAGCTTACTATACACAAATAAACTCAAAAGCTGGACTTAGCCAAGGAGGCGCCCTCAGTTTGCGCCAGGCGAAGCCGGCGCCGAAGCAGCTAAACTTAAAAAGTTTAGCGATACAGGCGGGCACAAAATGAGTGGCTGCCCGACGTAGGCAAAGTCCAGCTTTTGAGTTTATTTGTGTATAGATCTTCTACAAAAAGCCTCTTAATTTTTCCTTCAACACGAAGGAAAGAACAAATTCCCAACGCAATAACAATAACCGCCTTCATCAAATTTCCCCTAAATCCATCATAAAAAACTCAGAGGGAAATTAACAAAAATTTTTTTTTACTTCTAGAAAAAAACTACTCTTGTACTTTAAGATTAGTTGCGACGGCCGGCACCCCTTCTGACTGTTGCTCGGTCAGCTGCTTGTAGTCTTCGAAGGAGTGGATGATGTGAGGACGGACAAAGACAATGACGCTGCGCTTCTCATCGCGCTTCTGAGTTTTGCTAAACAGAGCACCCACTAGAGGCAAGCCTCCAAGGCACGGCAAGCCTGTCTTTTGATGTGACTTAGCATTGCGAATCATCCCACTCAAAACAAGAAAGTGCTGGTCGGGCACGTGGACATGGGTCACCATATTCGTTTTTGTCGTACGGATCCCATTGACACTATTGCGGTCATGGGCAAGATGAGAGTCGTTGAGAGTCTCACTGATCTCTTCCTCAATATGAAGACTGATAATATCATCTTCTCCGAGCATCGGGGTAATACTAAGGTTCACGCCAATGTCACGATACTCAATATTGGATGTGGTCTGCTGCCCCTGACCAATTGTCTGAACAACGGACCCTGTAAAGGGAATGTTGTCTCCAACAAAAATCTTAGAGTTTTTACTATCTTGTGTAATCAACTTCTGATTTAGAACAATTGTACTCTCACTATCTGTCTGCAAAGCAGAGACAAGAGCCCCAAGGGTCAAAAATGATTTGCCTCGATGCAAAATCAGATCTCCAATGACACCAAAATCAAAACCACCACCCGACGGGACCTGACTCAAACCATTTCTGGACTCGCTGAAGCCCGCCCGATTGGAAAATTGAGCCCCCGCTGACCATTGGAGACCAAACTCCGAACCGTTGCGCGCATCAGTTTCAATGACAAGAACTTCAATAAAGACCTGGCGCAAAGGAATATCTAGGCTTGCAATCAGTTTTTTTAACCTCTGCAATGTTTTGGGCTCTCCTGAGCAGAGGATTGAATTTGTTGCCTTTACCCACTGCACCGTTTGAATGGCTGCGATCAACTGAGAAGAGGCCTCTTTCTGCTGCTGCATGTCGATGGCGATTTTTTTAATGGCATCTTGAATCTCAGAGCCTTGATGATACTGCAACTTGTAAACAAGAAAATCAGTCCCCTGAGATGAGTTGCAAATCCGCGGTAGCGGCAAAGGCTCTTTTTCGTCTCTTTTTTGAGACTTCACCTCTTCTTGCCGATAGATGAGGTAACAGCCATCTTCTTCAACAAGAGAGAGGTTGCGCACCTGCAGCATCTGCCTGAGCGCACGCACTAGCGCCTCGTGATCAAGCGATTTTCCAGAAGTCAACGTCACATTAAACTGCAGATCTTTATTATCAAAGACGAAATTAGTGTCACAAACTTTACTAACAAACTTAACAAACTCAACCATCGGAACTTCGTTAAAATAGACAGAATTCAAACAGACAGGAGGCTCCATTACGCTCTCTTGCGCACAAAGGGCTGTCGTCAGTAACAAAGCTGTGTATATTTTTCGTTTTAATTTCATCATAATGGAAGAGATGCCACGGACATACTATGTGAGATGCGCTTTTTTCAGTAGTTTTTTTTGTCGAAACGTTAGATAATCCAAGCCACCAGAGGAAAAAATGGCAAAAGTTACAGTTGATCAACTACCAAAAAAAGTACACGACGATTATGCAATAGGTCAACAAAACCTAGATCCGCTCTTTAAAGTTGAAAATATCCCGAACCACAGACATGTCTGCAATACAAAATCAACTTTTATCGAAGCGACCGATCGGCTATTTGAATTGGAACGGTGTAACAAAACATGGGCGACATTTTCCCCTCCAAAAAATTACGATCAAAATAGCGATAAGTTTTTCAATGCAGAAATTGCCCCTATCTCTATTGATCCAGAACTTGTTAAAGAACAAAAAAAACTTAGTGAATGCGCCACTCTCTACTCTACTTTAAACGATCAACTCAACCGAGCTAATAACGAAAGAAAACGCTTTGGAAAAGGATAAGCATGAAAGACGTTCCTGTAAAAAATTTTATCATTGGAAAAAACCAGCCACTGACCATTATCTCTGGGCCTTGCGTGATTGAAAGTGAGTCAAGCGCTCTTTTTGCAGCAGAGTCGCTAAAAAAAATGATGGGAAGACTCGGGGTCAACTTCGTCTACAAATCAAGCTATGACAAAGCCAACAGGTCGTCTCACAACTCCTTCCGCGGTCCTGGATTAGAAGAGGGATTGCGCATTTTAGAAAAAATCAAAAACGAGTTAGACCTGCCCGTCACAAGCGACATCCACTCCCCCGAAGAGGCAAAAGCTGCAGCTGCGGTCTGTGATATTTTGCAAATACCCGCCTTTTTATGCCGCCAAACCGATCTCCTCTTAGCAGCGGCAGTGACTGGCTGCGTTGTCAATGTTAAAAAAGGACAGTTTATGGCGCCGTGGGACATGCAAAATGTCGTCGATAAGATCCGCAGCGCACACAATGAGAAAATCATCCTCACCGATCGCGGAACCTCTTTTGGCTACAACAATCTTGTGAGCGATATGCGCAGCATCCCCATCATGCAAGGGTATGGATTTCCGATCTGTTTCGACGCCTCCCATTCCGCTCAGCTACCAGGAGGACTTGGTACAAGCTCTGGCGGCCAGCGCGATATGATTCCCTATTTAGCAAAAGCTGCTGTTGCTGCCGGTTGCAACGCTCTATTTATCGAATCACACCCAGAACCTCTATATGCAAAGAGCGACAAAGAGACTGTTATGGGTTTTGAAGAATTAGAGACGCTGCTATCTGTGATTACAAAACTATATACGGTTGTCTCTGATGTTTGCTAGAACAGGGCGGTATGCTACTGCCTCTCTTTTTCTGATCTCTATTCTCTTTTTTTTCTACACCTGCATGATCAAAAAAACAGATGCTGACGCTTACACCCGAAAATATAATCAGAAAAAAAATACAAGCCAATCGATCCAGTCGTGTTACCAACTCAGAGAAGGCGTCTGCAAAGACATCTGGCTCTCCGAAGAGAATAAAAGTCGGCTCCACTACCGGATAAAGAGTGATTTCTCTAAATTAACACTCTCTCCTCGAGAAGAAAAAGTTGACATCATTGAGTCGTTATATCAGATTAAAGGCTGGATTCAAGAAAAATTATACCAAGAGGGTCCCGCAATGCGCCAGCAGCTGCGCTACTTCGAAGCAGACCACGGTCTCTATAGCTACCTTCCTCAAACTTTTGTCACAGAAAATGTCTCCATCTCTTTATACAGACTACAAGGGATTGAACTCCCACAGATCTGTTATCCTAAAGATGCGTTTCTCAAAGGCGTGGCAAGAGAAGCTTTTTTCACAATCTCCGGAAAAAATCCTATTTTTCAAGCAAAACAGTTCCAAGCATCCTTAACCCGGGCCCCATTATGAAACAGATCCTCCCCCTCCTATTCTGCCTGACTACCTTATATGCAGATCCTGTGATCAACCCAAGCTCTGTCTCTTCAACAACAGCTGCCTACGACGGCAACGCGCTCCTCCTAAGCGGCCATGTCGTCCTTGACCACGAGCTTGGAAGCATGCAAGCAGAAGAGGCGTCTTTAGAAAGACAAGAGGCTGGAAAAGATTTCCCCTTCTCTCTCATCCATCTGCAAAAAGATGTCGAACTCCAGCTGAAACGCGGCGGCATCCTACGCTGTGAAAATGCCATTCTTGACTTTCAAAGCCTCAAAGGAATGCTGAAATCTTCTGAAAACCACAAAGTCATCTTCTCCGATACCGTCGTGCGTAAAAATAGCGTCTCTCTTCCCTTCCGCTTAATGAGTCAATTCATCGATCTAGAAATTGAGAAAGCAGCTCAAGGGGAAGGAAAAAATGAGTACAAAGTAGAAAGGCTAAAAGCAACAGAGGATGTTGTGATCGACTATGCAGATGCCTTCACGCTGCAAGCAGGATGTGCTGATTACAAAAACAACTTAAAAGGCCTTAAAGGAGTTGTCTCGGCCTTCCCAAAAAATGGCGATACGCAGTGCCACCTCTCTCATCAAGGAGACCTGGTCGATGCGGCGTCTGTCCATTTTGATTTAGAAAGCTCCCTCTTCTCCATGCAACAGCCGGTAGGAACACTGCTCTCCTCTCTTGTTCCACACCTCCAAAAAGGAAGTGTCGAGTTCCGCTCTAAAGAGCTCACATGGGATCATTTAAACGCCGAGTTAACTTTAACAGGTGGGATCCACATTGAAGAGAGCTCTCTTGGCTCTTTAACTTCAGATGGACAAGTTGTTCTGAGTCAAGGAACTCTCAAAGGGAAACGGTATTTAAAAGCCATCCGCGCAACTGGCAATAATATGCTCCAATTCAACGACCCAAACGCCCAAGAAAAACATACGCTTGTCTCTCACGGCACTTTCTATTTAGACCGAGACCAATTAAAAGCAACGCTCCAGAGCCCAACAGAGGATGATGCTGTTATTGAAGGCAAACAGATCCACTACGAAGAGTCAAAAATCGGCATTGATGCTGACATGGCGACAATTGAATACTCGATACTTCAATCTGGAGCTCTACAACCCGCCTCACTTAGGTTAATGGGCAACGTGCGCATTGCATCAAAGGACCACTTAAAGGAGCAGTGTGGACTTGCCGATCGAGTCTCTTACTCCCCTGCAACAAAGACTCTTATTTTGGCAGCAGATCCAGAGCAGCGTGTCTTATTCTGGGATCAAGAGCAAGCCCTCTCTGTCAGCGCCCAAGAGATCCATATTACTCAAGATCCTGAGACGAAAAAACAGAGCGTGAAAGGTGTTGGTAAAGTGAAGTTCTCTTTCACAGAAGAGGAGAACTCTCTCCTATCACGACTCTTTACCTCGTATAAAAATTAAAGGAAGACGTGATCTTAGAAGTTAAAAAGCTGGTGAAACGGTATGGGGGCAAGGCAGTTGTCAACGGCCTCTCTTTTTCTGTTGGCGATGGAGAAGTTGTCGGTCTGCTCGGCCCTAATGGGGCTGGCAAAACAACAGCATTTTATATGACCATTGGGCTTATTGCCCCTGATGACGGAGATATCTTCTTTAAGCAAAAAAAAGTAACAGCCCTGCCTATCAATAAGCGCGCGCGCCTTGGGATGGGGTATCTGGCGCAAGAGCCTTCGATCTTTCGCGATCTCAGTGTCGAACAAAACATCCTCATGATCTTAGAGACCCTGCCCCTATCTAAAAAAGAGCGCCTTTTAAGGCTCGAGCAGCTCCTGTGCGAACTACACTTAGAGACCCTTGCTAAAAAACAAGCGGGAAGCTTATCCGGTGGAGAGCGCAGGCGTCTTGAAATCACACGCGCTCTTGTCACAGAACCCTCTCTTTTACTCCTAGATGAACCTTTTGCTAACATTGACCCCCTTGCCGTTAATGACGTCAAGCAGATGATCCGCCATCTTAAAAACCGGGGTATTAGCATTCTGATCACCGATCACAATGCACGTGAGATCTTCTCCATCGTCGATCGGAGCTATCTTGTGCGCGACGGCAGGGTCATGATCTCAGGCTCTGTCCAAGCCTTGCTGCAAAATAAAGAGGCGCGCAGCTCCTATTTTGGCGAAAATTTTCGTTTATAACTGAGAAAACAGGACTAAAGGCTCTTTCTATACAGACGGGCATCTGGAGCAATGATGTCATTGATCCAAGGGCTGTACCATGAACCTCAGGGGTTATTTTCTTCAAAGGGAATGGACAGACTTCAGACATTTGCAATGCTTTTAACTCACCTTACGCAAATGCGTAAGGTGAGCTTGAAAAATGGAGGTTCAATCATGGGTGGTTCTAACCAAATTTTTTGGGCCGTTTGCGTAAGGTGAGGTATCACTCCCTAATCAGCTGGGAAAGCCAACAAAAAAACCTACCATGAGATGGATTTTTCAGATTTTTGAAGGTGTACACCTTTTAATACATAGAGCTCCTGATGGTGTTCAAGAAAGGGTGCTAAATATGAATTCGGTGAGGAAAAAAGTGCTTAAGATTCTCGGAATTCCATTTGAAAGAATCTATTTGATGAATTGAAATGAAAACGCGGTGGAGAAATTGATTATAAAACAACTCGAAGTATTTCCTAGCTGGAGAAAATGAAATATGGGGATTATGGTACAGCCCGAAGATGGAGCCTCCCCCAGCCCCGTTATAAGAGTTTAAGCGTGCTACAAGTCAGGGCGGAGGGAGGCACTATCACAGGGCTGGCAGCAACTGAGTCCTTGGACGGCAGCCCAGAAGACGAAGGCGCTAGAGAATAACAAAAAACAAGTTGCTCAATTAGCCTTAAATGCTCGAAAGTTAAAAAAATCTATTTCCTTGGAAAGGGTTGCGGAATGTGGGTTAAATCCATAACGTCTAGACGTTATGGATTTAAAATATTTCTTCTAGTTTCCTGTGCCCTGATAAATTAGGACATATTCATTGACAAAAAAGCAACCTGAAATTATTATGTTCTGTTAAAATTAAAATAATTTAACATGAAAATTACTACGGTTGGTTCTGTTTTTCTCAGTAGCCTACCTTTTATTGGGCCGGTTCCGAGCTATCTTGCCCAAAGACACCTCAAAATCGACAGCCCCCACGCGGAGGTTGTGGCTTACCGCATTGCCGATGTTCTCTGCCGTATCATCACACTTGCACTGCTCATCTCCTTTATCACCTGCCCTATTCTCTCCTTTCTAATCATCCCCTTTTGGGTTACCTACTTAATTTCAAGCATTGCCCTTGATCTGATGAAAGTCTACCACGAAAATCAGACGATGGACTTTGTTCTAAAATCCGTTGTTTCAACTGTTTTCCTTGCTGTTTTAACACAATTTGTCACCTCATTTATCGCAATAGGCTTTGAAGGATTAGAGCTCGGACGCAGAATAATTATCTTAATTAAGGGAGTTGATCTAAACGAATCTGGGGTCAAAGGTTACTACTATATGACACGCGCTTATTTTACTGGGAAATCCGCTTGGAATGAACTCGCAAACAAAAACCACCTTAATGAACCTTTCCCTAATGAGACTGAAGTGTATCAGTCTTTAATCACTTTAAGAAGCCAGATAGACCGACTGCATCTGATCGCCCTACTCTCACAACCTGCAACACATGAGCTTATCGAAGCCTTTAAAAAAGCTGATGAAAAAAATCAGAATAGAGCTTTGCAAGATCCTGCAATTATACACAAAATCCAATCAATACAACAGAACATCGAGCAGAATCGCAAGGTGAATTTGCCAAAACCATTAGCTCAAGCTTTTCAGATCTATCTCACTCCAGCTCATTCACTGCACAAGAGAGTCTCAAAGTCTTTTACAACTTACTTAGAGGCTCCTGCAGCAGAGCAAGAGGATGCCTACAAAACCCTGCTTGCGGCACTACGCCGCCCAACAGCTCCTCTAGAGAGCCCAATATTCGTTTCACCGGCAGGGTCACCAAGCAGTCACTAACCTTACTTCCCCCACATCCATCCAGGTGGCAGGGCCGACAGCTGTAATTTTGCACAACAACACGGCTCTGTTTGTGCATCCAAGGGCCCCAGTTAAGCTCGGAGGAGGGACCAAAAAGCGCAACAACAGGAGTCTTTAGAGCACTTGCCATATGCAGCGGTAACGAGTCAACCGTAATCAAAGCTTTTGCGACAAGAATAAGAGCGCCGAGCTCTTTAAGGGTCAGGCCTCCTGCTAAATTGTAGCTGCACGGAAGAGTCTCAAGCAAAGCCACTTCAACAGGATCATTTCCAGATGTCAAGATCACCTTTTCGCCAAGATCCAGAAGCTCCTCTATGAGTAACCGAATCGATTCGAGCGGCAAACATTTGAAACGCCAGCGCGATACAGCGTGGATCACAATTGCGCCGCGGTATGAAGCCATTTTATCAAGCGCAGGCTTTGGTATAGCAAAATGAAGCACCCGCTCTTCTAACGTTGGAAAAATTCCAATCCGCCGCAGAGCATCCAAATCTTTTTCAACCTGGTGACGCGGCGTCTTGCACTTTTTGACAAGATGCGTATAAATCTTTTTTTTGCCTAAAAAGCCGCTCTTACCAGGATCTAGTCCAACGCGGATGGAGGCTGACGAAATCAGGGCAATCACAGCACCTCGATCTCCTTCTGTCAGGTTAATCACTAAGTCGTAAGAGTTTTTACGAATCTGCAATAGGAGTTTAAACTCGTTTTTTAGCCTTTGGAATAAAGAGAGTTTTTTCCAGCCTCGATCGATATATAAAAATTCATTAATCGCCGGATGACCCTCAAGAATCTCCTTGCCCTCTTGGTAAATTAAAAGATCGACTCGTGCATCTGGAACTGCTTTTTTAATGTTTGTAATGAGCGCAGAACTGAGTAGCACGTCCCCAAGGTGACGCAGCTTAACAACAAGGATGCGCCGCACCCCCCTTAAATCTGGATAATCACCATATGGCTGCATAAAATTCCGTGATGTAAATGTTAAAATAGTATATATTTAAGTACCAATCATTAAACCTAAAAAGGAGATTTAATCCAATGACAAAGGAACTCACACTTTCCATTATCAAACCAGATGCGGTTGCAGCAAATCACGTCGGTGCCATCATCGGGCGTCTTGAATCAGCTGGCCTAAAAGTTGTCGGTGCAAAGATGATGCATCTCTCTCGACAACAGGCAGAAAAATTCTATGCCGTTCACGCTGCACGCCCTTTCTTTGGAGAGCTCGTCTCCTTTATGATCTCAGGGCCTGTTCTTGTTATGGCATTAGAGGGGCCACACGCCATTGCAAAAAATCGCGAAGTGATGGGAGCAACAAACCCAAAAGACGCACTGCCGGGAACAATCCGCGCAGACTTTGCAAAATCTGTTGGTGAAAATGCTGTCCACGGATCTGATAGCGCCGAGACGGCAAAAGAAGAAGTCGCTTTTTTCTTTGGCCCTGCGGAATTAATGGTGGTGAAAAAAGCACACAGTTGCTGCCACTGCTAAATTTTTGATTCACAAAAAGGTTGGCACTTGTTAAGAGCGTCAACTTTTTTAGCCTAACTCCTCTAAATCTGGACCTTGAACATCTTCAGAATTTCCTAGATCACAAGTAGGTAGGGAAGGCGGACTAGACGGAAATGGCAGATCTGCCGAGCTCCGGCGATAGAAGATGCCCAAAGCCTTCACCAGCTACTGGTATGAACAATAAAGACGATAGAAGCGCCTCGCTCACGTTCATGAAATCCTTTTGTATTTGCAATATGTTTCATTATAAATCATTTTTCCTCACAACTCAATAAATTTCTTTCGGAATTCGCCTTGCTTAGAAAAATTCTCATTTAACTAAATCTTTAATTAATTTCAACAAAACGTGCTAAACCATTGCTTTAAATGAAAAGTAAATGTATCCTTTTTGTTAAAAATGAGAATTAACATGTTTTCAGTAACCAGAAATCTTATAGACAGAGACCTCACGTCGTCTTGAAACAACCACAGAGGAAAATTACAGAAGACAATCCATACTAAACATATTTCGAAGATAAAGCTAATCTTCTAGCTTCATGTTGTGGTAGACAGCGTCAACATCATCGAGTGCTTCGATCCAGTCAATCAGCGCAAGGTTTGCAACTTGCGCCTCTTTATCGCACGAGATGTAGAGTTTGGGGAGCATCTCGAGAGAGGCCTCCTCAACACACAACCCGAGCCCCTCTACCACCTCTTTAATTTGATAGAGCAGATCGGGTGGTGTTGTGATAACAAAAAGCTCATCGGTCTCTTCAAAGTCGTCAGCGCCGGCATCTGAGACTGCAAGAAAGAGCACATCGCCATCTACCTCCTTTTTTACTACCTGAATGACTCCCTTGCGATCGAAGTTAAAAGCGACAGCGCCAGGTGATGCAACGCTACCACCCCGTTTGTTTGTCGCAATGCGCATGTCGGTCGCAATCCGATTTTTATTATCGGTCATCACCTCAGCAATAATTCCGACACCGCCATAACCGTACAGTTCATAGGTCATCTCTGTGTAATCTGCTTGGTCGGAACTCGACGCCTTCTTAATATTGCGCTCGATATTCTCACTCGGAAGGTTGGCTGCTCGCGCTTTTTGAATGACAAGGCGCAGCCGCGTATTACTTTTAGGATCAGCTCCTCCCTGTTTAACAGTGCTAATAATCTCTTTTGTCAAACGGGTAAAAACTTTTCCTTTGAGCGCGTCCGCTTTGCCTTTGCGGTGTTTGATGTTTGCCCATTTACTATGACCTGCCATAACTGCTCCTTCTCCCACTGTTTTGCAATTGCGTAGTCTCCAAATCTCTTCTCTTGCTCTTTAAAAGCACGGTGATGAATCCTTCGTTTACCGAGGGGCCCCTGAATCGGCGGGTAGAGATAATGGAGCATCTCATGATACACTATATAGGAGATAAAAAAATTCGGAAATTCTGGCTGATCAAGCAATCGATGAATTTTAATAAATTTCTTTTCATTGTGGTAGTACCCAAGAAGTCTGTGGCGGCGCGCGCGCGTTTTAGGAGTCCCAAACCAGGTGATAGGAAGCTGTGGAATCTGACTTTTAAAATAGTCGCGATTAATCTGATCGAAGATCTCTTGTAAATGATACGTCTTTCCCTCAGGCTCACAGCGCAAGGGACGTGTACGCGGCAATTTTTTAGGTTTGCGAGGGAAAAACCGCCTGAGTAGATTCATAATACTGCTTGCATAAAAATTTTCCCGATATACTCGCCCTTATCCTTAATAAAATGCTTCTGAATGCCAAACTCGGTAAACCCGAGTTTGCGATAAAGGTGAATCGCGGGGTTCCCATCATACACTTCTAAGTGTAAAATTTCTATTTTAAATTTCTCTTTAGCATGCTGTTTAAGCGCTTGTAATAAAACCTTTCCCACCCCTTTACCTCGATAGCCGTCTGCGACAATAATCGATAAAAGACATTGATGAGAGAGTTTCTTAAAGGGCTGAATGTAGAGATTTGCCATGCCACATGCCACACCATCACATTCAATCGTCAGCCCCGATTCGATTTTAGAGTAATGGACCCAAATTTTGACCGCATCATCAATTTCACGCTCATCAAACATGGGAAACCAGCGCAAGACATAAGCGTCAGAGAGCCATATTTTTAATGGCACGGCATCTTCTTGATGTGTCAATCGAGTGACTAAATTCATAAGTATGACTCCAACAAGATGCGCGCATAATACTTACCGTCTTCTTTCACAAACTTCTCTTGGCGTGCAAATTCATGAAAGTCGTACTTCTTCAAAAGGTCAATAATCGGATTCCCTTCAAAGACCTCAATATGAACAAGCTCTTGACGAAACTGCGTCTTGGCTAGATGCTTCAAATTTTTAAGGAGCGAGCTCCCAACTCCTTGCTTACGCCACTTCGGATCAACGACCATCTTAATCTGACAATGATGCGAAAGTTTTCGATACGGCATCAGAAAAAGAGTTCCTATTCCGCACGGCACACCATCAATGACAGCAGTCAAGCTGCATGAATATCTAGAAAATCCAATCCAACATTGCAGTGCATCGACAATCTCTTTCTCTTCTTGCATGGGGAAAAAGTGAAGAGTTTCGGGCGTCTCCACCCACTCCTTGAGATAGGGCAGATCGGTCACATAGGTGTAACGCAAATCAAAGCCAGGATGGTTCATTGAACCTCTGGCGTTTTTAGCTTTGCTTGAAAAATTCGAAGATTTTCGCGTCGATTTTTAGAAACTGCTTGCAGTTTCGTATCGCGCGAAGGAGTCGACGCTTCAGCGTCGGCAAGTGAGCAAGATAAAAATCTACGAGAAAAGAACGAATTTTTCAAGCGAATGTAAAAATGCCAGAGGTTCATGATCCAAACTCCTTAAGATATGCATTAATAAAGCCGTCCAAATTTCCATCCATCACAGAATCGACATTCCCCTCTTCATACTTTGTTCGCGTATCTTTGACAAGAGTATATGGCGCAAAAACATAGTTGCGAATCTGACTGCCCCATGCGATCTCGCGCTTCTCGCCACCGATCTCCTCAATCTGACTCTTTCTCTCGTTCATCTCTTTTTCGTACAATTTAGCACGCAACAGATTCATACAGGTCGCCCGGTTCTGAATCTGACTCCTTTCGCTCTGACAAGAGACAACAATCCCTGTCGGCAAATGGGTGATGCGAACTGCCGAGTCTGTCTTATTGACGTGCTGACCTCCTGCTCCAGATGCGCGATAGGTGTCGACCCGAATCTGATCGGGACGGATCTCGATCAAGATCTCATCTGTAATTTCAGGCGTCACATCCACGGAAGCAAAGCTTGTGTGGCGTTTGGCATTGCTATCAAAGGGCGATATGCGTACGAGGCGATGTACCCCCTTCTCAGCTTTACAATAGCCATATGCATAGGGACCTGTAATTCGAAAGGTCACGCTTTTAAGCCCTGCGACATCTCCATCCACTGCATCTAAAAGCTCTGTATTCCACCCCCTTTTTGCGGCAAAGCGCTGATACATTCTTGACAGCATGAGCGCCCAATCGCACGCCTCGGTACCCCCGGCTCCTGAATTGATCGTGAGATAGCAGTTTTTCCCATCTAACTCCCCAGAGAGCATTTTACGCACTTCAAGCTCTGAGAGATCGAAGTCAATGGAATGAATCTCACCTAAAAGCTCATTTAGAAAAGCAGCATCTCCACTCTCTTCGACATCGGGCAGAAGTGCACAGACATTATCAAAACGAAGCCTCAGTTCCTTATAGGGAAGCGTCCACGCTTTTAAAGATCTGCTCTCTTCGATCAGCTCCTGGGCCTTTTTGTTATCAAGCCAAAAGTCTGCCTCCTCCATTAACCGCTCTAACTCTTCGACACGCCGTTCTTTACTGGCTAAGTCAAAGATACCTCAACATGTGAAGGAGTCTTTCATGAATCTCTTTAATCTGATTTTCTGTCTGTTCGTTCATTGAACCTCTTGCTTAACTTGCTTTATTTGAAAAATTCGAAAATTTTCTCGCCGATTTTTAGAAACTGTAAAGAGTTTCGTGTCGAGCGAAGGAGCCGACTCCAGAGAGTCGGTAAGTGAGTAAGATAAAAATCCACGAGAAGAGGACGAATTTATCACACAAATGAAGTTATGCAAGAAGTTCATTTTTATACCTTATACATTGTAGGTCGAAGAACTGGTATTACCACCGGTTCCTGTCCAGTTTGTGTGGAAAAATTGACCTCGTGGGCGATCTGTTCTCTCATATGTGTGTGCGCCAAAAAAGTCGCGTTGTGCTTGCAATAGATTTGTCGGAAGAGCAGCTGTCCGATACCCATCAAAATAGTTAATTGCCGTACTCAAGCACGGTGTCGGAATACCCGATTCAATCGCAAGAGCAACTTGCCGTCTAAAGCCAGGAGATGCTGCTGTCAATGCGTCGTGGAAAAAAGGATCGAGCAACAAGTTTTCAAGCTGTGGATTGTGTGTAAATGCGTCTTTAATTTTATAGAGAAACTGGCTACGAATAATACACCCCTCGCGCCACATTAGCGCAATCGATCCGTAATTGAGTTTCCACTTAAAGTCAGCTGCTGCTTGACGCATCAGCATAAAACCTTGAGCGTAGGAGATCATCTTTGAAGCATAAAGGGCCTCTGCAAGCTCTGCAATCTGCTTCTTTTTGTCGGTAACAGGAACAATGTGCGGCGCGCCATACAGCTTCGCAGCTTTTAGCCTCTCCGCTTTTAATGCCGACAGACAACGGGCAAAGACTGCTTCCCCAATTAATGTCAGCGGCATCCCAAGTTCTAGCGCCGTAACCCCTGTCCACTTACCTGTTCCCTTCTGGCCTGCGACATCGAGAATCGAGTCGAGCAACAGTTTCCCATCTTCTTTATAAGCTAAAATTTTGGCTGTAATTTCGATTAGGTAACTATGGAGAGGCCCTTTATTCCACTCTAAAAAAATGTCGTGCATCTCTTGTTCACTACAGCCAAAGCGCGCTTTTAAAATATGGTACGCCTCACAGATCAGCTGCATATCCCCATACTCGATTCCATTATGAACCATCTTGACATAATGGCCAGAACCTCCATCTCCCACCCAATCGCAACACGACTTGCCGTCTTCTGCTTTGGCTGCTATTGTTTGTAAAATCGGTGCCACCTCACTCCACGCCTTCGCATTTCCGCCAGGCATAATCGAAGGTCCATGGCGCGCGCCCTCCTCTCCTCCTGAAATGCCGCTACCGACAAATAAAATCCCTTTAGCATCGAGCTCTTTAACACGCCGCTCCGTATCGGGATAGTGGCTATTGCCGCCATCGATGAGAATATCGCCTTTTTCTAAAAAAGGAAGAAGCTCTGCAATCAGCTCATCAACTGCAACACCCGCCTTAACCATCAGAATGATCTTGCGTGGCCGCTTCAATACTGTAACAAATTCTTTAAGCCCGCGTGTGCCGATCACATGACTTCCCTTAGCCGGTCCATGTAAAAAATCGTCAACCTTAGAGACCGTCCGGTTAAAAACAGCAACACGAAAGCCGTGGTCATTCATATTCATCACCAAATTCTGTCCCATGACTGCAAGACCGATCAGGCCAATATCTGCTTCATTTGTTGCCATTTTCATCCTCTTAGTATAGTATTTTTGCTTCTGTCCTTGTAGCTCAGGTGGATAGAGCGGTTGCCTCCTAAGCAACAGGTCGCGCGTTCAACTCGCGCCAAGGACGAACTACTTTCCATTATATACTCGCTCCAATTGAAAAACCCAGAAATTTCAATTGGAACGAGTATAGATCGACGCCACATATTTATCGATACCCGATGCAATCGCCTCTGCAATTTTTTCTCGGTAGGCGGGATTGCGCAGCTGTGACCTTTCTTCTGCGTTTGTAATAAAACCGCCCTCAACCAGAACTGCCGGCATATTTGACTCGCGCGTTAAATGATGGTTGCCAATCTTCACACCGCGAGAAATGGCGCCTGTCGATAAAATCATCTCGCGCAAAATAGATTGAGCAAGCCTTTTTGAAGCTTGAGAGCGCCACGGCTCTCCCGCATTATAATAAAAGACTTCAATCCCCTTAGCCTCTTTACTCGGTGCGGCGTTGTAATGGATGCTAATGAGAAGATCTGCCTTTGCCCTGTGCGCTGCAGCGACCCGTTCTGGCAGTGTGAGGAGCTGATCCCTTGATCTTGTGAGTAAAACGCGATACCCTTTTGCGAGGAGATGTTTCTTCACAAGAAGACTTGTCATCAAGGTCAAGTTTTTTTCCATAAACGTCTGAACTTTAGCCCCCTCATCTGTGCCCCCATGACCCGCATCAAGAACAATCAGCTGCTTTTCTTTGACAGGCAACTGAATCGGCATGATTTTCTTATGGGGCTTGGGCAAACTCGAAGAGAGCGGCCGCCTCTCTTTAGAGAGAAGGGGGCTATGCCCAATGAGAATAAGACAGGAGAAGAGGAGTAGAAAAAAACGCATGTCCCCATCATCTCGCACTTGGAATTATGAGTCAATTTTTAGAAAAGACTTCTTTCGAAATTCGCTTTGTTTATTAAAATTGATGTTTTTTGTGGAGATGCGGCGCCAAATTTTTCGAGCATGTGCGAACACATGTTCGAAAAATTTGGCGCCACAGATTCCAAAAAAAGCAATTTTAATAAACAAAGCGAATTTCGAAAGAAGTCTAAAAAAAGAATGGATTTTAGAAGATTAGAATCTGGTAGCGCACATGCTACCTAGCTCCTATCAAAGATGAGGTCTCAGAACTTATACACAAATAAACTCATCCAAAAAAACCTTGTAAAAAAATTTAATAAAAGAGCCTCAACCCCGCGAGAAGAAAAGGCTCTGTATCACTCTCTAGCCGGCGAGGCATCGCTGCCCGCACTCATAGAACTACTAAGAAGTCCCGAACTTCCAAAGCAACAGGCAAGTCCGGTACCAGCAATAACTGCAATTGGAACAGCGATCGGCGCAACAAAATAAAGCCCAACCAGCAACCCAGCATAGAGTATGCCTAGAAAAAACACACCTATTTTTCGTGCAGTTGATCCTTCCGTAATTGCAGCGTTAATTACAGCGCCTAATAACATAACTGAGGCAAATGTAATAAGAAACGGAAGTATAATAAAAGAAATTGCCGAAAGCGCAAGAATGGTAATCGAAATCGCAAGCGCAGCAATACCAGCAATTACTTGCAGCGCTTGATTTGATCCACCACAAAAAGCTGCACACC
>Ga0207073_1030_pt1 | contig 35331 bp, 33 predicted proteins | sample Alteio_BWMinHeat_65_FD_153575 | JGI IMG/M metagenome (GOLD analysis project Ga0207073, IMG submission 153575) | Enriched cells from forest soil in Barre Woods Harvard Forest LTER site, Petersham, Massachusetts, United States -... | ecosystem: Environmental > Terrestrial > Soil > Temperate forest >...
AATAAGGCTCATCACTAATATAATCTTGAGTTACAACACAGCCTACTAAAGAAGTCACACTTAATATACTAATTATTAAGATTTTCCTTAAAGTAAACATAATTATCTCCTTATGTATAACCACTCCTTTTATTATTATAAAACATTTTATGAGTAAGATTATTATGGGAAGAACTTGATTGATATATCAATGAGTTACAGGTTTTCAATTTTTTATGGGCAAACATTTAAAGTGACTTGATCAGGCCTTCAAGATAAAATATTATTTTTATCATTCCTATACCCTGAGTTGGTAAGGACATCAATTATTTAACAAGTTGCAGCTTTTGCCGCAACAAAAACATAGGGAATAATCCATGGATCTTGCTAATTTGCTGAATTTAAGTATTACCTCAAAAGCCTCAGATCTACATCTATCACCAGGATTACCGCCAATATTACGCATTGATGGAAATTTAAAGCCAATAGAAAATACGCCTATATTAGATTCTGATACAACACGGAGTCTTATTCATAGTGTCATGAATAGAAAACAGCAGCTGATACTTGACAGAGATCGCCAGCTTGATTTTACCGCCTTTCTTTCAGCGAATGCTGGATTTAGAGTGAATGCATACTATCAAATTAATGGTTTGGCAGCCGCTTTTCGTATTATTCCAAGTCATATACCCACTCTTTCGGAACTGAGAGCTCCAGCGATTATTCAACAGTTATTAACACTATCTAGCGGATTGATTTTAATAACAGGCTCAACAGGTTGTGGGAAAAGTTCCACATTAGCAGCAATGATCGAATACATCAATATACATGCTGCAAACCATATCATCACCATCGAAGATCCGATTGAGTATATACATCAAAGTAAACGAAGCCTTGTGACTCAACGACAAATTCATCGCGATGCAACTAATTTTAAGAGTGCATTACGTGCTGCATTGCGTGAAGATCCTGATATTCTATTAGTTGGAGAAATGCGCGATTTGGAAACAATTCGTTTGGCATTAACTGCAGCTGAAACGGGACACTTAGTCATGGCAACTTTACATGCAAGTTCTGCTCCGCATGCAATACATCGTATTATCGATGTTTTTTCTGCCGCAGAAAAACATATTATCAGAAACCAACTTTCCGAGTCATTGCAAGCTGTCTTTTGTCAGACTTTACTTAACAGAATAGATGGCGGAAGAGTAGCCGCTTTTGAGGTCATGTTGGGCACACTCGCCATTCGTAATTTAATTAGGGAAGATGAAATTGCGCATATGCATTCAGTTATGCAAACAAACAAAAACTTAGGAATGTGTACAATGGAACAGGCTATACAAGAATTGATTTCAAATAATCTTATTAGCTTTGATGCAGGGCATAGCAGCAGATTTCAAAGAACATTCTTTGATTGAGTTTGATTTCACTACTACCTATATACTATACTTTAAATTAGCTGACTGTTAGAGTTCATCACATGCGAGAGATAATACGACAAATTTATGATTTACTCTCTCCCACTGAGCGCCTTGAAGCCTATGGCTGTTTTGTGGCCATGGTCTTTATGGCCATCTTTGAAGTGATCGGCATTGCATCCATATTACCTTTTATTGCCGTGATTGCTGACCCAGAAGCATTGCAACATCACGCTAAGTTAGCCTGGTTATACAATCAACTTCATTTTCAACACTTACATCATTTTTTAATCTTTTTAGGCTGTTCAGTGTTCGGAATATTGATCCTCAGTAACGTCATCACCATGGTGGCCACTTGGAAAATCTTAAATTTCAGCTGTATGCGTGATTATACACTATCAACCAAGTTGCTATCGCGGTATTTACATCAACCCTATGTATTTTTTACCACTCGTCACTCAGCGGAACTTGCCAATAATATCATTTCTGAAATCGGCAGGGTCATTAACCAAGCTTTTATTCCATTAATGCAAATCGCAGCCAAAAGCATAGCGGTTTTATTTATCCTCGCTTTATTATTATCAGCTGACCCCATACTGGGACTGACCATTTTAATTGTTTTAGGTGGCGCGTACTCCGCTGTTTATTTATTAACGAGACGACAATTAATCGCCATCAGTAAACGTTGCGTCAAAAACATCCAACAAAAACATAAAATTGTCAGTGAGTCATTGGGAGGCATCAAAGAGATCAAATTATTAGGTAAAGAAGATCGTTTTTTGGCTGCGTTTTCTGATTACACCAAACAATATGCTGGGGATCGCGCCTTGTCTGAAGTCATGGCGACATTACCACGTTATGCATTAGAAATTATCGCATTCGGTGGTGTGTTATTGATCATCATTTATTTTTTATTCATGGAACGTAACCTGACTGATGTGACACCCTTACTCGCGTTATATGCCTTTGCATCGATTCGACTCATGCCAGCGTTACAACAGATTTTTTCTGCAATCACCTATATCAGGCTTGGAAAAGAACCACTACAACTCATCCATCAAGATCTCAATCAACAATCTGTCCTGCCTTCTCATCATCCTCTCTTGCCACTTTCATTTAATCGTAAACTTGAATTACGCAATATCAGTTATCGCTATCCCAATGCTGCAAAAGAGGTGCTGGCAGGCGTAAATTTAACGATATCCGCTAAATCAACAGTGGGTTTTGTGGGCTTAACCGGTGCTGGGAAAACAACCATCATTGACATCATCTTAGGTTTACTGTCACCACAACAAGGGGCCTTATTAGTGGATGATATCGAACTGAATCAACACACGATCGCAAGTTGGCAACGTAAAATCGGTTATGTTCCCCAATCCATTTATTTGACCGATGACACGGTGGCCCATAATATTGCATTGGGTGTACAAGACGACAAGATCGATTTACAACGCATCGAAAGTGCAGCGCGAATTGCTAACATTCATCATTTCATCAGCAATGATCTTCAAGATGGCTATCAAACCGTAGTAGGTGATCGAGGCATACGCTTAAGTGGTGGGCAAAAACAAAGGATTGGGATTGCACGTGCCTTGTATCACGATCCCGATGTGTTAGTGTTAGATGAAGCGACCAGTTCGTTGGATATGATCACAGAAAATGCTATTTTAGATGCCATTCATCAATTGTCACGCCAAAAAACGATCATCATTATTGCTCATCGCTTAACGACGCTCACAGAATGTGATGTCATCCACGTGTTACACGAAGGAGAGATTCTCTCATCAGGAACTTATCCCCAACTGATCGAATCATGTTCGCATTTTAGCAAAATGGCCATGCTGCATTCATAGGTCACCCACTGTATTTTGTATCTTGAATTCTGTATGATACTTCTTTTGTTGAGATCTTAAGGACAGCGCGGTTTAACATGCCAAGGGTGATTTTTTTTGTGGATTCTCCTTTTTGTCAACGTGATTATAAACGTTATGGCATGGACGTCTTTTTGCAGAATGGCTTTGATATCATGGTATGGGATTTGAGTCTTGCCTTACATCCCCAATTGCAGGGAAAATTCATTCTAAGCGATCAAGTGACATGGCACAAACACATCATATTCAAGACTAAACAAGAGGTGGTGGCAGCACTCAATCAGTGCCCAAATGACACCTACATTATTAATACATTAAATTATAATGGCGACACCTTTTGCATCTATCGTGCGCTCTCTAAAAATAACATACCGTATTTCGTGACTGCCGTTTCTGTTTTTTTACCATTTACCCTTAATTCAACAATCAAATCTAAACTATTACGTTATTTAAAAGTATTCAACCCAAACAAATTAAAATCATATGTGCTACAACGATTACCGTTGCGTTATCTTAATATTTTACCTGCAAAGTTTGTCATTGCAGAAGGTTTAAAATGTAATATTAAAAGGCCGGAAGTCGCCTCCACCACCAAAATGGTAAGAACGCATTCACTCGATTACGATATTTACCTCTCATTAAAAAACAATCCGGTCAACAATCCTGATAATACATGGGTTTATTTAGATAACTATTTGGTTTATCATTCAGATGCCCTATTTTCCGGCGAAAAATTACCGATCACACCTAAACGATATTATAAAGAATTATGCCAATTTTTTGATGTGCTTGAGAAAAATCATCAATGCAAAATCATAATCGCAGCTCACCCTCGCTCTCAATACGACACCATGCCGGATTTATTTGACAAAAGACCTGTAATTAAGGGTAAAACCGCCGAATTGGTGCAACAAGCAAAGGCGGTTATTGTTAGCTTCAGCACCTCAATCACATTCCCTGTGCTGTATAAAAAACCCATTATCTTTTTTACAACGGATGAATTAAACAATTATCGCATCACACAAGTTAACTACATGAAACTCATTCATGACTTGGCTGCCCTCTTTGGTAAAAAACCCATAAATATTAGCAGCGCAGTAGAGGACGATTTAAAGGTCGATTTAAGGATGGATGATGTAAAATACAACGACTATTGTAATCATTACATTAAAGCGCATGGTTCAGATGACTTGCCGTTTTGGCAGATCATCTGTAATGAAATTAATGCGGATCAAAAGCAAGGGATTGCTCATGGATGACATCAGCCTAAAGGATCACATCACCCAACAAAATTGTCTGACGACGGATGTTGTCTCATTAGGCCAATCCGGTTTTCGCTTCAACATATTAGGATCAGTGCTTTATATTGACCCTTATTTATCTCATCATGTGGAGAGCAGGTCAGGAAAAGAATACAAACGCCAAGTGCCGATATGGCGATCACCGTATGAGGTGGATGATGCCAACTGGGTACTGATTACGCATATTCATTTAGATCATTGTGATTTAGAAACACTCTTGCCGTTATCAAAAGCCTCTCCTACGTGTCAGTTTGTAGCACCCGCTCTTGTGTGTGAACATCTTCATTATCACGGCATTGAGAAAAATCGTTTGCAAGTCATCAGCAAGACAGGGCTAAACATTGGCACAAACATTCGCCTATATGCCGTCCCTGCAGCGCATCCAACGATTGAAGTGGATGTCAATGCAAAATGGCAACATGTGGGTTATATCATTGAATATTTAAATAAGCGCATCTATCATGCCGGTGATACGGCGTTAACATCAGAGCTCATCAATTATGTCAGCCAATTTAAAGACATTGATACGGCATTTTTACCCGTAAATGAAATGAATTATGTTCGTCAATCGCTTGGGATCATTGGTAACATGAGTATCCGGGATGCGTTTTATTTTGCGGCAACGCTTAATGTCAAAAAACTAGTGCCCATGCATTGGGACATGTTTGCTCCTAATGCACTCTACCGAGAGGAAATTGAACTGCATTATCAGTTATCTCAACCACCCTTTCAATTATTGATTAACCCAACGTCTATATAAGGTGAAAGGTCCATGAAAGCAAGTATTATCATTAGAACGTACAATGAAGCAAAACATTTACCGCAATTACTCAGTATGATTCAAGCTCAGAAGACTGATTTTTCTTTCGATGTCACCATTGTTGACTCCGGTTCCACTGATGGCACCTTGACCATTGCAAAAACATTTGCCTGTCACATTGTGCATATTGCCAAAGAACAGTTTTCATTCGGTCGTTCGCTCAATGTGGGTTGCCAATCAGCAACAGGAGATATTCTCGTTTTTATCAGTGGACATTGCATACCAACTCGTGATGACTGGCTCACTCGACTGCTTGCACCCATCATCAAGCAAAAAGCAGTGCTCTCTTATGGCAGGCAAGTTGGCAATCATGCGAGTCGCTTTAGTGAACAGCAAGTCTTTGCCAAATATTTTAAAGCAGAAAGCGCAGTCCCTCAACAAGGTTTTTTTTGTAATAATGCCAATGCGGCGTTACTAAAAACGGTTTGGCAACAACATCAATTTAATGAGGAATTGACCGGATTGGAAGACATGCATCTTGCTAAACGTTTACAAGGACAAGGCATGAACATCGCTTACGTGGCTGATGCAAGTGTTTATCATTTACATGATGAATCATGGCGCCAAGTCAAAAGACGTTATGAACGCGAAGCCATTGCATTGCAATATATTATTCCAGAAGTGCAGATCAGTGTGCTTGATATGGTGCGCTATACGATGGGTGCCATTTCACATGATTATCGCGTGGCTGCAAAAAATAGAGTGTTCCTTCGCAACATGTTTGATATTATTGCTTATCGCACGGCGCAATATTTAGGGAGTTACCTTGGCAATCATATGCATAAAAAATTATCGCGCATCAAAAAAGAACAATATTTTTATCCGCATTAGTGGGGCCTGAATGAAAACAACACCTAAAATAATTGCATTACTTCCCATGAAAGCAAACAGTGAGCGCGTAAAAAATAAAAACTTTCGCAACTTTAATGGTAAACCATTATTTCGTTGGATATTAGATACCTTATTATCCATACCTGCAATCAACCGAGTCGTCATTAATACAGATGCTCGTGATCGATTAATGCAAGCCGGATTAAAAGAAGGTGAACGCTTGCTGATACGCAATCGGCGCACTGATCTTTGCGGTGATCACATCAGCATGAACCTCATTATTGCAGATGATCTAAAGCACTCGCCTTCTGATATTTATGTGATGACCCATACGACCAACCCACTATTGAGTGCAGTCACTATCAAGGAAGCTCTGCATCAATTTATGACAGCCAAAGAGCAGGGTCAGTGTGATTCACTCTTTACCGTCAATCGCGTGCAAACGCGGTTTTATCGTAAAGATGGCAGTGCAGTGAACCACGACCCCAATCAATTAATGCGCACACAAGATTTAGAACCATGGTTTGAAGAAAATTCGAATCTCTATATTTTTACCCGCGATTCCTTTGACAAAACTTGCGCGCGTATCGGTAAAAAACCGTATTTATATGAAACGCCACGTTTTGAATCCATTGATATTGATGACCAACATGATTGGGATTTTGCAGAAATTGCAACACGTTTATTGATAGAAAAGGAGGGTATCTGTTGTTAACAGTACTGGTGACTTGTCCACCCATGCTTTGCATGTTGGATGACTTTACAGCTTATGCGCTAGAAAAAAACATGTGTTTGGTCAAAGCGGATGTATTACAAACATTGACAGAAGATGAATTGATTGCGTTACTACCAAACTTTGATGGTTGGATTATCGGCGATGATCCAGCAACAAAGCAAGTGTTGACCGCAGGAAAAAAAGGCAAATTAAAAGCTTGTGTGAAATGGGGCATTGGTGTGGATAATGTTGATTTTAAGGCGTGCCAGGCATTAAAAATCCCCATTACCAATACACCCATGATGTTTGGCAGGGAAGTTTCTGATGTCGCACTTGCGTATGTGATTGGACTTTCGCGTCAATTACATGTTGTTGATCGTGATATTAGACTCAACAACACTTGGCCAAAACCTGCTGGGATTAGCTTAGCTGGTAAACGAATTGGCGTTTTGGGTTTTGGTGATATCGGATCGCATCTTGTCAAACGCTTGCTTGCCTGTGATATGACGGTCACTGTGTATGACCCATACGCCGTATCACTTCAGCAGGAAAATGTGCAGTTTGCCAGCTGGCCAGATCAAATTAGCGCATTAGACTTTCTGGTGTTCACTTGTTCATTGAATGAAAAAAATCATCATATGCTGAATGCCGACATATTAAACCATTGTAAGGATGGTTTATACGTGGTGAATGTTGCGCGCGGTCCTTTGATTCACGAACCCTCCTTAATCAAAGCCTTACAATCAGGAAAAGTAAAAGCGGCTGCATTAGATGTGTTTGAAGCAGAACCGTTGCCAGCCCATTCATTGTTACGAAGTTTTCCGCAATGCATTTTTGGTTCGCATAATGGTTCTAACACACAAGATGCCGTGCGGCGTGCAAGCCACGATGCCATTAATAAATTAAGTCAATTTTTTGTTACGTTAGAAGAGCCATGCCTATGTCAATAAAAGCCGTCATGATTACTGGGGCCTTGGGTGGTATTGGCTCAGCGCTGGTTAATCTATTCAGTGAGCATGACTATCATGTGATCGCAACGGATTTACAAAAACCCACTCAACCACTCAAAAGCGTGCATTTTATTCAGGCAGACCTTAATCAACTCGTTGAAGATGACACAAAAGCAAACGAATTTTTTACCGAAGTGATTGATGCATTAAGTGGTCTTTCGTTATGCGGTTTAATCAATAATGCAGCCATACAAATTGTAAAACCCATGCAAGATTTAACGAGAGCTGACTGGAAACAAACGCTTAATATCAACACCATTGCACCTTTTCTATTGAGTCAAGCATTGCTGCCGCACTTGGAAAAAGCAGAAGGTGCGATTGTCAATATTGGTAGTGTGCATGCTACATTGACCAAACCGCATTTTGTCGCTTACGCCACCAGTAAAGCGGCATTAACAGGATTAACGCGCTGTCTTGGCGTTGAATTAGGTAAACGTGTGCGCATCAATGCCATCGCACCCGCTGCCATTGCCACACCCATGTTAAGCGCAGGGTTTATGGAATATCCTGAACGCTTAACGCTGCTCGCAGATGCTCATCCGATAGGACGCATTGGTGATCCAAAAGAAGTGGCAGAACTTGCTTTATTTTTAGTGTCACAACAAGCAAAATTTATTAACGGCGCGTCATTTCAAATCGATGGAGGCATTGCGAATCGATTACATGATCCCGTGTAATTGGAGCCTGACTATGGACAGTACGCAATATAAAAAAGTGATTTGGTCTTACCAGAATCGACATGAAACGGGTGCGCTCCACTTGGGACCTGCTGACCTTGATCACCTAAAACAAATCCATAAAAAATATGCCGTCCAAATCGAAACCGTACCTTATGTGCGAGTGGAATTTTTATTACAAAAAGAAAAATTAGCACGCTACATCATTAAAGAACTGGATAGTTTGTTGGCGGTCGGTGGCACATTTGACATCGTGATCATGGATAGCAAATCACATTCCTCTTATACAAGATCGCGTGATCAAGTGAAATATGAAATGGCCATATCAACCAATGGTCGCTATCAGCTCTTTGCCAGTGAATCATCACGAAATCATCGCACATTAAGGCTCTCTTATAAAAAAACAAATGCAATGTTACCCAAAGACGATACGATAGACAAATGGTCATTTGGCATCATCACAAATGGTAAGAAAATCAATCAAGTTGAACAATTAATTGCATCGATTGCAAAACAACAAATACCACACTATGAAATATTGATATGTGGGCCGCATCAAACACATCATGAGCAAATTGTGCTGACCATGTTAGATGATGTTATCTTGCAAAATGATATCAGGGCGCCCATCAGCGCAAAAAAAAACAAGATCATTCGTGCTGCAAAATACAATAATCTTTGTATTTTGCATGATCGTTTTTCACTGCCTGATCATTGGTACCAACAATTTAAGCAATATGGCAATTATTTTGAATTTTTATGTTTGCCGACTGTTGATCAGTTTGGTAACCGATTTTCTGTAGATTGGATGCGCTTCTGTCATCCACTCACCAAACGCTGCACTTTCAATCAATCAACGAATTATTCTGAATGGTCAGAAAACCAAATCATACAAGGTGGTGTCATTTTAGGTAAAAGACACTTAATGTTGCAGAGTATGCTTGATGAAAGATTGCATTGGGAAGAATTGGAAGATATGCAGTTTTCAAAAATGGTTTATCTAAATGGCGCACTCATTAATACGGATAATCATAACGCGTTTATTTCTGAAGCCCATCATCATCGCCCAGAAAACGCACAGCCCAGTACCATGCTAAAATTCAAGGCGTGGATGACATGGCTCCGTGGTGTGTGCAGTCATTTCATTAAATTTAATTATTATATTAGGATGCATTAATCATGATGAATATAGTGATTCCGATGGCAGGAAGTGGCAGTCGCTTTGTCAAAGCAGGTTTCACTGTGCCAAAACCCCTTATCCCATTACATGGTGTACCAATGATTAAAGTCGCCATTGATAATCTTCGCCCTAAGTGCGAACATCGATTTATTTTTATTTGTCAACGTTCACATGTTTTAGCTCATCAACTCACGGAAAAACTAAACGCTTGGGCAGGTGAGGCACTGATCATTTCCATCGATGGCACAACCGAAGGCGCTGCTTGTAGCGTGTTAGCGGCAACAGAATTCATTGATAACGATGATCCACTCATGATTGCAAATAGCGACCAGTATGTGGATACATCGATTGACCATTACTTAAATCACATGGATCACGAACAATTAGATGGTTTGATCATGACCATGACAGCAAGCGATCCAAAGTGGTCTTTTGTTGGCTTAGATTCGGCACAATTAGTCACGCAGGTGGTTGAAAAGCAAGTGATTTCAAATGAAGCAACAGTAGGTATTTATAATTTTAGGCGCGGTCGTGATTTTGTGTATGCGGCGGAGGAAACCATTAAGCGCAATCTTCGTGTCAATGGTGAATTTTATGTGGCACCCACATACAATATGTTAATTGAACAAAATAAAAAGATTGGTATTTACAATGTGGGACGTGAAAGACAGGGGATGTATGGGCTTGGCATTCCCGAAGATTTAAAATACTTTTTAAGTCTGCCCATTTCACAAACTGCGATTTTTGCATGATCGTACTCAGTCACCGCGGTTACTGGCAACATCCTGATGAAAAAAATGGTGACCTTGCATTCAAGCGTTCGTTTGATTTAGGATTTGGCACCGAAACGGATGTGCGTGATCATCATGGGCAACTGGTTATTTCACATGATATGCCTAAAGGTTGCGAATTACCCTTAACTGGTCTCATTGATAGGTTAAATCATCGGCATTTACCACTTGCCATCAATATTAAAGCAGATGGATTAGTTGCACCATTAACGCAATTCATGAAAACTGCCGGTGTGCATGATTGGTTTGTGTTTGATATGTCTATTCCGGATATGCGTTCATACTTGCAAGCGGGTGCTCCTGTTTTTGCACGGATGAGTGAAGTTGAAAAAAACCCAGCTTATTTCCAAGAAACAATCGGTATTTGGCTAGACGCATTTTCGAGTATTTGGTATACTTGCGACGATGTTTTAGCTTTATTAAAGCATGGAAAACGAGTTTGTGTTGTCTCGCCGGAGTTGCATGGCCGTGAGTTTTCATCTCTTTGGCAAATGCTGTTGCCACTCTCTAAGGAAACACAACTCATGATTTGTACCGATCATCCGGAGCAAGCTAGGAAATTTTTTGGAGAATCATGATGATTCGTGGCATTATTTTTGATATGGATGGCGTCTTGGTTGATGCGCAAGATTGGCACTACGATGCACTAAACCGAGCGTTACGCTTATTTGGTTATGAAATCAGTCGTTATAATCACTTGACTACTTATAATGGCTTATCCACCAAAAAAAAGTTGGAAATGCTTTCTCTAGAAAGCAACTTACCAAGAGAGTTACACACCTTCATTAATGAAATGAAACAGAATTTCACCATGGAAATTATCCATGCCAAGTGTAAACCACGTTTCATCCATCAATATGCACTCGCTACATTAAAGTCAATGCATTACAAATTAGCTTTGGCATCTAATTCGATTCGCCCAACCGTTGACATCATGATGCAAAAAGTAGAATTGATGCAGTATTTTGATGGTGTTTTATCTGCAAGCGATGTCCTTCATCCTAAACCCGATCCTGAAATTTACTTAAAAACAATGGCAATGTTAGAATTGCACCCAACAGAATGTTTAATTATTGAAGACAATGAAAATGGCATCAAATCCGCGCAAGCATCCTTCGCGCATGTCATGAAAGTAAATAGCGTCCTTGATGTGACATATGACAATATTACAAAGCTCATACAACAACTTGATGCACGTGATAAGGAACAAGTCGCATGAACATCTTGATTCTTGCTGCAGGATCAGTCAATTTTAATGCGGATGACTGTCACTACCCGCTGTGTTTAACTGAATTAAACGGCATTCCCTTGATTGAGCGGCTGATCAACTCCTGTCGTACAGTGGGTGATGCAGAGTATACTGTTGCATTACGCGAGCAAGATATTCGCCGCTGTCATCTTGATAATGTCATTAAACTACTGGTGCCGGATAGTCACATTATTTCAATTACTGATATAACCCAAGGCGCTGCCTGTACAGCACTTTTAGCGGTTCGCTACATCAATAACGATGAAGAACTACTGATCTTAAATGGCAATGAATTATTAGAAGTTGATTTTTCACTTGTCATTAACCATTTTCGTATGCATCAGTTAGATGCCGGAACGGTTGTGTTCCCTTCTATCCATCCACGCTATTCCTATGTACGGGTCAATCACGATGAACTTGTGATTGAAGCTGCTGAAAAAAACCCAATTAGCAGGCATGCCACCGCTGGCTTTTATTGGTTTCGTCATGGTAAAGATTTTGTCCGTGCCGCACAAAACATGATTAGGAAAAATGAATCTTTAAATGATGCGTTTTATATTTGCCCCTCATTTAATGAACTCATCTTAGAACAAGCACGCATTGGCGTGTATCCGGTGATGGGGCATCAATACCATCCACTGAAAACCGAACGTCACGTGATTCAATATGAAACCGCGATTGAAAAGAGAAAAACCGTATGAAACATGCCAAACTGAATGACATGGTGAAAGGATGGTTTGTCGGTGCTTTTTCGCCATCAGCGCATCACACACCGCTTTGCGAAGTCGCTGTGAAACGATATAAAGCGGGCGACAAAGAAGCCATGCACTATCATAAAGTCGCAACCGAAATCACCTTAATTTTATCAGGATCAGTACGCATGGCTGCAAAAGAATGGCATGAAGGTGACATCATTGTGCTTGAACCAGGGGAAACATCGGCGTTTGAAGCATTAACCGATACCATCAACATTGTTGTCAAAACGCCTGGTGCACTTGATGATAAATTTTTAGGATCACCCTCATGAGCTTTTTTTTAAATCCGAAACGAAAAGCGCGCAAAGGAGTAAAAGCGCGATTAAAAGCAATGCTGTTGCATTTGCCCATTCGTTTTGGATTATACTGTGGCTTTCAACACATCGACTATTCTTACGTACACGGCCCAATTAATCGCGTGAAATTAGGTCGGCATTGTTCAACGATGAACACGATTTTTAATGTCATTAGCGGCGATATTGATATTGGTGATCATACTTTGTTTGGACATGGTTGCATGGTATTAACAGGAATTCATCATTTCTTTGATGGCATGAGAGGCGAATTACATGATCCTCCCATTCCTGAAACGCCGGAAACAGGCAGGGACATTCGCATCGGGTCAGGTTGCTTTATTGGTTCCGGTGCAATCATCCTTGGCAACGTGACCATTGGCGACAATGTGATCATTGGTGCAGGAGCCGTGGTTACAAGCAACATCCCAAGCCACAGCATTGCACACGGGGTACCAGCTAAAGTCATACGTTCTATTATACCTCGGAACATCTATGACACAGCTTAATTTAAATCAATTATCCATTGATGAAAATAAGCGGCTTAATGTGGTTGCCGAACAAATTCGACAAGAATTTAATGCCATTATTGAATCCATTTCAAGCGTACATCTGCATAATATCAATTGGATTGTCGGTAGTATCGCAAGCCGCAATAAATACCACAGCCCATTTTTCATGCGGCTATGCATGATCGCATTTGTACAAAATGAACTATTATTAAATGATGGCATCGATGAAATCATACTCTCAGATAAAACACTTGCAACCGTATTACAAAACCATTATCGCAAGCAAAATAAGTGCATTAAAGTGCATTGCACTGAAACATTCACAAAGACTATTTGGCGTTTATTAAGACCCTTTCGACAATATTGCATTGCCATCATGCAACTTTTTTTAAGATGGCTTGGTCGATCGCGACGTTCTGCGTCAATCAAACAAGATCAGCCCATTACTTTAATTGATACTTTCATCTTGAATAATCAATCAGGCGATGAAGGCAGTTTAACAAATGGCATTTATAAAGACCGTTATTATCCAGGCTTATTAGAGCAATTAACTGAAGATGAAAAACAGCATGTTTATTTTATGCCAACCATTGTCGGATTTAAAAATCCGATTCGTATCTTTAAAGAAATTCGCTCTGCTCAAACACAATTTTTAATACATGACGACTTTTTAACAACATCTGATTATTTATTTATTTTACTGCACCCATATCGATTATTACGCTGCCGCATTCCAAATACATTGTTTCGGAACGTAGATGTCACGCCTTTATTGGTGCAAGAGAAATGGCATCATTGCAGTGATTTCATCAGTCTTTTAGGATTGCTGTATTATCGTTTTGCTTATCGTTTGAAATTGGCGCATATCAAGGTAAGATTGTTAATTGAATGGTATGAAAATCAAGTCATGGACCGTGGCATGATTGTTGGCTTTCGTCGTTTTCATCCAAACACCATCATCAATGGTTATCAAGGGTACGTCATCGCCAAGAACCTGCATTTATACACCTTACCGAACCAAACTGAATATTTAGCTCATGCCGTGCCTCACGTGGTGTCTGTCGTGGGCGAAAAGTTGCAAGCAGATTTAGTTGAATTTTGTCAAAACTTGACTGTCGCAGTTGCACCAGGATTTCGTTTTCAGAAACTCTGGCGAAAACGAGTGTATTTCCCCGATCAAGAGAAATACACTATTCTTGTCGGCTTGCCGATTAGTTTAGCCGATTCAGCACACATTTTAATGCTATTAGAAAAATGTTTACAGTCGTTGCATACCACGCAAATTCAATTCTGGATTAAGCCACACCCAACTTGGGACAGCAAACGAATTAAACGATTATTACCCACATGGCCACCTGCGTTTCAATTTAAAACAGGCGATTTTCATGAGACACTGGAACGCGCGCATCTTTTAATTAGTAATGCATCAAGCGTCAGTCTTGAAGCACTGGCTAAAGGCGTTTTTGTGATTATTATTGGTGCGCAGCAAGGCATCACGCAAAACCCCATTCCGCTATCTGTATCAAAAAAATGGTGGTCTTTAGTCTACACCAGTGATGAATGCGTTGAGGCGATCAATCAATTTAAACAATGCAATCAGAATGATACAACTTTAAAATGGAGCGAGTGTTTGCGAGAGCAATTTTTTGAACCAATCACACGTCAAACGACACTGCGCTTTTTGGCTTTAGATAAGGACATCACATGAATTTAAAACATAAAAAAATACTGGTGACCGGTGCAGATGGTTTCATCGGTTCACATTTAACCGAATATCTCGTAAGCTTAGGCTGTGATGTGCGCGCGTTCGTCTATTATAATTCGTTTGGTTCATGGGGATGGTTAGATCATTCAGCAAATGCCATCAAAGATAAGATGGACATTTTTTTAGGTGATATCAGGGACCCTCATGGTGTCAAAAAAGCAGTAACGGGTTGTGATGTCATATTTCATTTAGCCGCATTAATTGGCATCCCCTTTTCATATCATTCACCGGATGCTTATGTCGATACCAACGTCAAAGGCACACTCAATATTGTCCAAGCGGCCCGTGAATTAGGTATTGAAAAAGTGGTGCACACTTCAACCAGTGAAGTTTACGGTACGGCGAAATTTGTGCCCATCACGGAATCTCATCCTTTGCAAGGCCAGTCGCCTTATTCTGCCAGTAAAATTGGTGCAGATCACATCGCGATGTCATTTTATCATGCGTTTTCAACACCGATTAGTATTATTAGGCCGTTTAACACTTTTGGGCCAAGGCAATCAGCAAGGGCCATTATCCCGACAATCATTACCCAAATTGCTAAAGGATATAAAAAAATTAAATTGGGTGCCTTGCATCCCACACGTGATTTTTCCTATGTGCAAGATACCGTAAAAGGTTTTGTTGCCATGGCAGAATCCGACCATTCAATCGGTGAAATCATCAATATTGGCAGTCATTTTGAGATATCCATGCGCGATACGGCAAGCTTAATCGCACACATCATGGGTGCTGATGTGGAATGGGTAAGCGATGAAATCCGTATGCGCCCCAAAGATAGCGAAGTTGAACGATTATGGGCTGATAACCAAAAAGCAAAAACATTACTCAATTGGACGCCACAGTATGGTGGTATTGATGGATTTAAACGCGCACTCAAAGAAACCATCCCTTGGTTTGTTGACACATCGCATTTAAACCAATATAAAGCGGAACTCTATAATGTCTAGAAAAATGAAAACACTGATCATCGCAGAAGCTGGCGTGAACCATAATGGATCACTTGATCTTGCAAAACAATTAATTGATGTGGCAGCAGATGCCAAAGCAGACATTGTTAAATTCCAAACATTTAACACCGATGACATCTTAATTAAATCCACTCCAAAACCACAATACCAAAAACAAGATCAAAAGGATACTGAAACGCAATATGAGTTGATCAAATCATTAGAATTATCACACACGAATTTCTTCGAATTAAGTGAATACAGTAAAAAACGCAACATCATATTCTTATCCACCCCATTTGATTTTAGCAGCCTCACTTTTTTAGTGGAAGACATCAAGATGTCACACATTAAAATTGCCTCAAACGAAATCAGTAATGGCCCTTTATTATTACAAGCAGCATTAACAAAAAAACCCATTATTCTCTCAACCGGCATGAGTAATTTGAGTGATATTGAAGCTGCATTGTCTATTATTGCATTTGGCTATGTTAATCAAGATGAAACCCCATCAACGATCAAATTTAAAAAAGCGTATCATTCAGCAAAAGGCCAGCTTGCGTTAAAAGAAAAAGTTATTCTACTGCATTGTACTTCTTCTTATCCAACGCATTATGATGCTGTCAATTTACATGCCATGACGACTTTATCGCGAGCATTTGGCTTGCAAGTGGGTTATTCGGATCATACCATCGGTTTAGAAGTGCCCATTGCTGCTGTTGCCATGGGAAGTGTCGTGATTGAAAAACATTTTACTTTGAGTAAAACACTCAAAGGGCCAGACCATGCCCTATCGCTGGAACCGGATGAGTTACGTAGCATGATCCAATCGATTCGTCATATCGAATTAGCTTTAGGTGATGGCATTAAAAGGCCGATGGCTTGCGAAGAAGAGATGCTGACTTTGATGCGCCGTAGTTTAGTTGCAAGAGATACAATTCATGCGGGCAAGCCGTTTACAATCGACAACCTTGCTGCAAAACAACCAGCAAGTGGTATTTCACCGATGCAGTATTGGGAGTATGTCGGCAAAACAGCATCTCAATCTTATCAAGAAGATGATATCATTATTGACTAATGAGTATGATGAGGATCAAACATGGATGATTGGCGGCAAGTGCTTGTCAGGGAAACCACACCGATTGCAACAGTCCTTGCAATCATTGACCAAAGCGGTTTACAAATCGCATTAGTGACAGATGAGCAAGGTACTTTAATTGGCACCGTGACAGATGGTGATGTTCGGCGTGGCTTACTCAAACAAATTAGCTTAGATAAACCTGTACTCTCAATTATGAATGCATCACCGATCAGTGCATCGATTAATGAATCTCATGACAACATTAAGCAATTGATGGAACAAAACCGATTACATCATTTGCCTCTTGTCAATCACTTAAATGTCATTCAAGATTTAATTTTACTCGATTCACTGTTGAAAAAAGAAGTTTACGATAATGCGGTAATTTTAATGGCAGGCGGACTTGGTACGCGTTTAAAGCCACTCACTGACGATTGCCCAAAACCATTACTTAAAGTGGGCGATAAGCCAGTATTAGAAATGCTGCTGGATAGTTTTATTGAACATGGGTTTTCTCATTTTTATTTTGCCATTAACTATAAAGGTCATTTAATTCAAGATTATTTTGGTGATGGCGCAAAGTGGCAAGTCAACATCAATTATATTCGTGAAGACAATCAATTAGGCACGGCAGGGGCATTAAGTTTATTAGAAAATAAACCAACCTCTCCTTTTATTGTGATGAATGCAGATTTAATTACTAAAGTGAATTTTCAACAATTATTAAAATACCATCTTAAAGAAAATAATACAGCAACAATTTGTGTGCGTGAATATAAACATGTGGTTCCCTATGGCGTCGTGCATGTTGAAGAAAATAATCTGCGCTTAAACAGTATTCTCGAGAAACCTGAATATAATTTGTTTGTCAATGCAGGAATTTATGTATTAAATCCAGAAGTGCTGCGTTATTTAAAACAAAATCAGCATGCTAATATGCCAGATTTACTCACAGAAGTCATTGCACATGACTTACCGGTCGGTACGTATCCGGTATGTGAATATTGGTTAGACATCGGGCGGATTGAAGATTTAACAAAAGCGCGTCAAGAGTTTAGAGGGGCAATTGAATGATTGATGATAAAACGGTTGTGGCCATCATCCCAGCAAGAGGTGGCTCAAAGGGTGTGCCAAAAAAAAATTTAAGGGCATTTAAGGGAAAATCATTGCTCGCACACACCATAGCAAGTGCCAAAAGTTCGAAGGGCATCGATCGCATCATTGTCTCATCAGAAGACCAGGAAATATTACAAGAAGCAAGATTAAATGGCGCAGATGTGCCATTTGTGCGCCCAAAAGAATTATCACAAGATCTGACATCGGGCATGGATCCGATCATCCATGCATTGAAAAATATTTCTTATTACGATTATGTGATTGTGCTGCAAGTGACTTCACCCTTACGTTCAGTAAGAGACATAGATCATGCTCTTATAGAATGTGTGCTGTTAAAAAAGCCTGCGTGTGTGTCGGTTGTGGAAGTGACCGAGCATCCTTATTGGATGTTTAAACGACTCACTAATCAATCGTTAACACCATTTAGTACACAAAAAGCCCCGCCCAGACGGCAAGACTTACCGACATTATATCGCATTAATGGCGCAATATATATTGCAAAAACGGATTGGTTATTACAACATCAAACCTTCCTGCATGAAGAAACCATCTCATATGTCATGCCCAAAGAAAGAAGTTTAGACATCGATGACGAATTAGATTTTGCTGTGCTTGAGGCTTACTCAAACTATCTTTCAAGCCATAGTGAGCATGAGACTTACGCACATGTCTGAATTAAAAAACATGACAAAACGCATGAGTGATCCAATGTTTTTCATGACACTTTCTCATTTTTATGCGACAAAAATCATTGAGAAAATCAGCAATCGATTTCGATCAAAAACTTATTGGTACCCTGCTCTAGTCTATGAAAAATTCAAGACCATGCAATCAACAACAAATCAAATGGTCGATGTTGATCACCAAAAACAACTGGATCAAATCAAAATAAATTCGTGCACTTTAAAATTAGCAAGCGGTGAAATCGCGATAGATGATCAATTTGATTGGCAATTAGAAAGCCGCGATGATGAGCAAATTGTCTCGCTGCATCGTTGGAATTGGTTGTTACATTGGATTTTGGACAAGTCATTTGCCAACAGAAATACCCTTCATTTACAGGGATTGTTATTAATAGAGAAATGGTGTCGCCATGAATCCATTCATCCTCTTGCGTTTGAAAGTTATTCAACGGGTGAGCGCATTTGTAATGCTTTGTTGTTTATAACGTTTACTCATCCTGATGGTTTGTCACCAAAAAATTTACCAGCTTGGTTAACACATCATTTATTAGCCATGGCAACACAACTTGCTGGAAAGATTGAATATTTTGCACCACATGCCACATGCAATCATATTCTTAATAACGCTCGTGCTCTCTATTTTGCAGGTCAATTTCTTGCAAAAGAGTCATTTTCAAAAATAGCCGTCACTATCCTCAAAAATGACTTAGCAACATTGATTGATCGTAATGGATTTTTACGCGAAGGATCAAGTCACTATCAATTCTTAATTACAAGATGGTTACTTGAGATCGCATGGCTTGCTGAATTGACTCATGATCATGACACACAACAATTTCTTGCACCATTTTTAAATCGTATGCTTGCACAATGTTGGTTTTTTCTCGTGTTTGATCGCAGCAAATTAGATTGGCACATCCCGCTTTTTGGTGATGTCTCACCAGATTTTCAAGTGTCATGGCTGATTAATTTACCTTGGACACAATTAGCAAAACAATATTATCGGCCAGAAAACAATTTTCACGCGCCACGCACGCAAGGTTTTGGGCAGTTATTTGATCCTGCTTTAAACCTGCAAGCAAATGAATCCGTTATTCCAGATTTGCAAAAACAAGCTCATTTGAGGGCGTATCCAGAGAGTGGTTGGTATCGTTTAGATTGGCATGACATCACAATATTTTGGCATGTTGAGACCACGGGTACACCGCATTTTGCCTCACACGGTCATTGTGATACAGGTTCATTTTGTTTATATTGGCAAGGCAAAGCCATTTTCATTGATCCAGGACGTTATAATTATTGTTTAGATGATGCCTTGGGTATTTATGGGATGTCCGCACCAGCACATAATAACCTCACGATCGATTCACATCAGCCCTTCATTTATCATAATCGTTTCAAATTTCCACCTTGCTATAAAAATAGTCGCGTTGATGTTAACCATGTCACAACCTCTGATCACGTTAAACTCACTATAGAACATGATGGTTTTGCTCGCATTCATGGCGATCAGATTATGGTTAAGCGCACCTTTATCATTTCTCCTAATCAATTGTTGATTGAAGATTGCATTAACGGGAAAGGTTGTCACAATATCGAAACTTATTTTCAGTGTGCACCTGATTTGAAAATCACTGAGGGAATACTTGACAATACATTAGCATTAAGTGATGCGTTATCTCATTTTAACGCGACATTTGTTGATCATCACCAACAAAAGAAGCAGTTATGCAAAGGACAAGTCACACCTGAAATTGCCGGCTGGTGTTTCAATCGTTACGGTGAAAAACAACCGACCACAACGATAAAATATAGTACTCAACTAACATTACCTAGTGTATTACGCTATACACTCGATTGGATGGAATAAACATGTGTGGAATTTGTGGCGTCTATCATTTTGATCAACATCCGGTTGATGAGAATATATTACGTCGCATGACAGATAAAATGTTACATCGCGGGCCTGATGATGAAGGCATGTATTTATCTGGTTCGGTGGGGCTTGCCATGCGTCGTTTGGCAATCATTGATACTCATAGCGGTCACCAACCGATCACTAATGAAGATCAATCCATTTGGGTTGTGTTAAATGGTGAAATATATAATTATCGTGAGTTAAAACAAGATTTAATCAAAAGAGGACATCATTTTCGCACGGCATCGGATACGGAAGTACTCGTCCATCTCTATGAAGAATACGGGTTAAACGCAATCGATCAATTAAACGGTATGTTTGCATTTGCTTTATTCGATAGTAATAAACGAATGCTCTGGCTTGCACGTGATCGCTTAGGCATTAAACCACTCTATTTTTACCATCATCAAAACACGTTTATGTTTTCATCAGATTGCACCGCCCTACAAAGCTGTCTTCCACAACAAGAGATCAATATAAATGCTTTTCTTTCTTATCTTGCGTTTTCTTATGTCTCAACATCAAAATCCATTTTCAACACTATTCAAAAAGTACCGCCTGGACATTATTTGTTGATTGATCAAGCGGGTATTCAATTTCACCAATATTGGGAAATTAACCAATTTGAATCATGGCAAGGACAGCTTGACGATGCAATCACTCAACTGCATGAATTACTGAATCATGCCATCCAATTACAATTACGCAGTGACGTGCCAATTGGTGTGTCCTTAAGTGGTGGAATTGATAGCAGTGCCATTGCTACGCTCGCTAAAAATCATGTCGATCATTTAACATCATTCACGATCAATTATACAGATAAAGCATCACTTGATGTTAAATTTGCACGCGAATTAGCAGAGCAGTTAAAATTAACACATCATGAAATCACTTTTTCAGCACATGACATACCTCATTATTTGGATGAATTGATGCCATATTTGGATGAACCGATTGCAGATTCTGCTGTGATGTCATCCTATTTAGTGGCTAAAAAAGCAAGACAACTGGGTGTCAAGGTCTTACTAAACGGTGCTGGAGGCGATGAAATATTCGGTGGTTATCACAGGCACCATCCACCACCATTTGCCAGTACGCAGTGGTTTGCAAATAACATTCCAAAACCCATGATGTCCCTATTGACGCCGTTTATGAAGTGGATCAATCGAGATAAAAGTATCCGCATGCAAGATAAGCGCATTGCATTTGGAACAGGTTTAGGTGGCGTTAATTTAGCCGTCCTTTACGATATTTTGAAATCTAAGACACAATTTCAAGCGGTATTAAACACATTTACTGATGAATTATTCATGCGCGATGAAGAGATTGCGCATGATAGTTATATGAAAATGTATACTGATTTAAAGCATTATTTAGTGAGTGATGTATTATCACTTGCGGATAAAACCACCATGGCAGCATCCGTTGAAGGCAGGGTACCGTTATTAGATCATCGCTTAGTTGAATTTGCTTTTGCCTTACCCGCCTCAATCAACTTATTGCATAATCGCCCCAAAGGCTTATTTAAACAATCACTCTTGCCATTATTACCAAAAGCATTACTGCACCGTAATAAAGAAGGTTTTAATGCACCGATATCAAAATGGATGCAACAGGCGCAATTTGTAACGGCAATCACTTATGAATTAGTAGCGGATCCAATTCCATTTTATCAACAATTATTCAAACAAGAACAATTAACAGCATGGATCAACCGCATTAAAAAAGGACACATTGCAGCAGAAACCATTTTCAATTTATATTTCTTCAGCCGTTGGTATCGATATCATGGAGCAATCATCAAGTGAATCATTCAACCACTATTTCAGTCATCTGCCCTACTTACAATAGCGCCCAATTTATATTAAAAACATTACATAGCGTATCCGATCAAACGATGTACCCTTTAGAACTAATTATTTCAGATGATGGATCAACGGATGAGACATTAGCCATCGTTGAACAATTTTCAAAAGCAAATCCTATGTTAAACATCATTATATTGAAAAATCTGCATCAAGGGCCAGGTGCTGCACGAAATGCAGGAATCAAAGCAGCAAAAGGTGAATGGATTGCCTTCCTTGATTCTGATGACATTTGGTTGCCTAATAAAATTGAGCGAGTCGCACAAGTGATACTTGAACGTCTTAACGTTAATTTCATTTGTCATGCTGAAGAAAATATATTATTGAATGGCAAATGCATCTTATGTGATTATGGCAGTCGATATTCTCAACATATCAAGTTGATAAAGCAGCTTTATAAAAACAATTTATTTTCCACATCAGCGGTCGTCTGCAAAAAAAACTTGATCGTGAGACATGGATACTTTGATGAAAAATTAATGTCAGCCCAAGACTATGAATTGTGGTTACGTTTGGCTAAAGATATTCATGTTCATTTCATAAGCGAGGTACTAGGCTCATACATTGAAAGACGAGGCAACATTTCATCAACACATTTTGCAAGACGTTTAAAAAATGAATTAGTTATTGCATTGCGCTATCGACATCATGTTGACAAATGGTCATTCTTCTATTATAAAATGTTACGTTTATGCATGTCATTTATTCTGCAATACATTAAACAAATTAGGAAGAGAAAGGCACAGGATACCTTATCATCATGAATATGTTTAGAGAATCATTAGCACATGGCTATAAATTAATACGTTTTTTACGTAAACATGTTTATCCGAATAAAGGATTTCTACGTGTATTAATTTATCACGATATTGCGCCATGGCAAGAAATACAATTTTCTAAACAAATTCAAGCATTATTACAATATTATCGTATTATTGATATTGACACATTTTGCAAAATGCATCAAGGCAAGCTACCCATCCAAGGCGGCAATATTCTATTAACGTTTGATGATGGCTTGAAATCCAATCGATACATTGCCGAAAACGTGCTAAATTCATTGGGTATTAAAGCATTATTTTTCATCATACCTGAATTTATGAAATGTGTTGATACAAATCAACAGAAGATGTTTATCGCCAATAACTTGTTTAATGGCATGATCCATGCCCATGATGTTCCCACTCATTTATTACCCATGGATAGCAATGATATTCAATACCTGATTAATACAGGCCATGCCATTGGCTCCCATTCCAGTACGCATACTAAATTAACCACACTTAATGCTTCTGCATTAACAAAAGAAATCATAGAGAGTGCTGATCGATTACAGCAACAATTTAATATACCCATTCATTATTTTGCTTACCCATTTGGTGATATCAATAGTATCAACATGCAATCTTTACAATTGGCAAAACAACGTTATCGTTATGTGTTCTCTGGTGTGCGAGGCAATAATTCAACTGTCACTCATCCCTTTGCAGTAAGACGTGAGCACGTTGATGTGGGGTGTTCTTTAAAAATGTTATATTTTATAGTCGAAGGCGGCCTTTCTCTTTATTATTATTATAAACGTAAAAAATTAGATAATATGGTTTACTCATGATCACAATGACACCTCTGCCACAATGGAAGCACTTACTTACTCTGCCATTTGTTAAAGGCATTGATGAGCAAACCCTAGCAAAACCTTGGTTACGCGAAAATGATCATGCCTTTTTCTTTTCTAAAACAGCTTGGTCATTAAAAGCCATTGTATTATGGGTTGAATATATATTGAAAATAAACAATCCAACGATATTTATACCAGATTATTTTTGTAATCAATCACTGTCTCCATTAAGAAGTACGAGCGCCCAAATCATATTTTACCCAGTCGATCACACCATGCAGCCCAATTGGGAGAGATGCACACAGTTAGCATTGTCCACACCGCCCAACGTGTTTCTGTTGGTGCATTATTTTGGTCAGCCATCCGCTGCAACACTCGCAAAAAATTTTTGCAAACCCTATCACAGTCTCTTAGTCGAAGATGCTGCACATGTATTAACACCCATTCACGGGATAGGTGAACATGGGTCTTTTGTGTTATATAGTCCACATAAATTACTGGCCATACCCGATGGTGCACTATGCATCATGCATCGTGTTCCTAAATGCACCACCCATGAAATTGCCATTGCAACCATGAACCGCATTCAACACAACATGGGAGTAAACACACCATCGTGCGCACCTTGGATAATCAAGCGAATCATACAAAAATTGATTCCGCGTGCTGTTAAAACAGTTGACTTCAATCATGTTCATCAGGCTTCCTATCCTAATACTCCTAAAATCAGTCTCTTCTCAAAAAAACTGTTACAACAAAATTTATCATCTTTAACAGAGGTCGCTGAAAAAAGAAATTATTACAAAGATGCTTGGAATTTTTTAACTTCTGGGCAAGATCACCTGACACCTTCGTCGATTAATGAGACAATTGTGCCTTACATGGGAGTATACCAAGGAGAACCTGCAAACAAGACAAAAGAAATATACCGGCAATTACAACAAAATGATTGGCCAGTTGCGACTTGGCCAGATTTACCACCCGAGATCAGCAATAATGCATCATGTTATCATGAAGCAAACTTACTCAGATCACGTGTGATTACCTTACCCACACATCATACCTTATCCTTGAATAAATTAACTAAACAATATTTTAAACATACTCTCTATATTAAAGAAAATTTTCATATTCGATGGGACATCAACTATGATGAATGGGAAGCTTTATTTTCAAAAATAAATCGATCTAACTTATTACAGTCTTGGCACTATGGCTGTGCCAAAGCAGCCGATCAAGAATGGGAAGTCAAACGCTCTATCATATATCATGATCATAAACCCATTGCATTATGTCAATGCTTAGAAAAAAAGTTGCCATTGATTGGAAAAATTATCAGAATAAATAGAGGCCCAATATTTGTAGAGGATTATCAGTCACCTGAATTGCTGTTATCGGTTTATCATTTATTGCTAAAGCAATATGGATGGAAAAAAGGCAAATTATTATTAATCGCACCCGAACTACAGAATACGGTTGCCAATAAAATTCAACTGAAAGCAATTGGGCTTTATAGAAGAGGCGCGAACAGATGGCATTCATCTTGGATCAATCTACAACAATCAACTGAATCATTACGTTCTTCATTAAATGGTTCATGGCGCAATCGCTTAAAATCCGCTGAAAAACATAATTTGCATTTTCAAATACAACAAGATGAAGATCATTTATCATGGTTATTATCACAATATAAGACTTTGCAAATAAAGAAAGGTTTTAAAGGAATACCCGATTCTCTGTTAAAAAAATTATATCAATTAGATCATAAAAATTTTTATATATTGCGATTGCTGGATGAAAACTCGCCTATTGCTGCTTGCTTAATCATTACTCACGGTACATCATGTACCTACATAATAGGATGGTCAGGCGACCTTGGCAGACAATACAATGCAATGAATTTATTATTCTGGCATACTTTTTTACTCATGAAAGAAAAGGGCATATCATGGTTTGACCTTGGTGGCTTGGATGACGATAATAACAAAAGCGTTGCTCAATTTAAACGTGGGATGAATGGATCAGAATACTCTCTACTTGGAGAGTATTATTTTATTTAATTAACTATTGTGATGTCGCATGATGCCAAATAACATTAATAGAAACAATATGTTGACAGATGAAGAACATGATTTAACCCGTCATCAATTTATGTTTGATAAACTGATGTTGTTTTTAGTTACCTTATACATCCTATTATACGAATGGCTAATATTTGAATGGTCTGCTATTTCACCTTTGGTCAATTTGTTAAAATTAACCATTCCGTTTGTGTTATTTGCAATCGTTATACTCGATAAAGGTGTGATACCTAAATCTCGTGCTTTCTTAATCTATGTTGTGTTATTTATTTTATTCTTACTCTGGTCATTGATCCCAACGATTATAGCTGACACAGCTTATGAAGGTATTTTACAGTGGGTTAAATTTTTACCTCGATTTGTTTTTTTTATTGCTATGTCTATCATAGTATTTAATGATGTTAAATTCATATTTAAACTAGCTACCATTTTAGTCGTGATTGGATTGATACCTTTGCTGCAATATATACTACTTTTGATATATGCTGACGAAGGTTATTTACATTTAGATGGCACGAGAGCTTATTTAGCAGGTCCTTATGGCTTATTAGGTAACATCACAGCTAAATTATACGTACCGGGATTCTCCTCATTCATTCCGCGTTTAAGTGGCTTTTGGATTGAACCATCTAATGCCGCAGGTTATCTTTTTGCGATTTTCTTTCTATCACGTGCCCTATTGAATTATTACCAAAATAGAATGATTAAAATTGCAGGTTTACTCTGTTTGCTCGCAGCGTTCTTAAGTTTTTCTAATGCTGGCTATTTTTGTTTTGGCGGTGCGCTATTAGCATACGTTTTGTTATTTAATTACCGAAATAAATTTAGTTTGGTTAATATCCTGTTGTTTGCGCTTGCAGGTTTGTTTATCATGGTTGCGTTATTTGGTAGGGGATATCTTGTCAATCACAATATCGATTCAGTTTATTTAAGAACAATGACAGGCGTACAGCATATCAATTTTAATGATGTCGTCACTAAACTGAATTATGATCCTTATTTTGGACGTCTTGAATTGGCTTTTAAGAATATTGAATTAATGGTTGAGAAACCGTTTGGCATTGGATTTCGCATACCAGGTCAGGGTGATCAGGGCGAAGGATTTGAGTATACATCTGCAAGTGCGATTTTTTATTGGCTTGCTTTCACTGGCATTCCCGGCATTACAATTTTGTTACTGATGCTTGCCGTTCTGTTCGCTGCCTTGTTTCAGATGGAACAAATCATAGGCATCAACATTGCGCAAGCTTGGATTGCAATCATGCTGCAAAATATCGTATATGGTACCTGGTTCACACCTTTTTATTTATGTATGGTTGCCTTCACCTTTGCTGCTATTTACCACCTTAATGCGACAAATGAGGCAAGACAACGATGATTTTAGTGATTGATGCGTCAAATATTCGAGCAGGTGGCGGGATCACTCATTTAATAGGCTTATTATCAGGAGCCCATCCTAAGCAATATGGATTTGAAAAAATCATTGTTTGGACGGGCAAGGCAACGCGCGCAAGATTGCCATCATTAGAATGGGTTGAATATCGTCATCATCCTTTTTTAGACAAAAATGTGGTATTTCGTATCTTATGGCAACTGATTCACTTTTCTCATAGTAAACATGAAGAAGGTGACATTTTGTTTGTACCTGGAGGCAGTTATTATGGTCGATTTAAGAATTATGTCTCAATGTTACAAAATTTACTGCCATTTGAATGGCGTGAGATCAAACGATACGGTATTTCTAAAGCAGCCATGAAATTACTTTTGCTGAGAATTGTGCAATCGTTTAGTTTAAAGCGTGCCTTGGGCAATGTTTTTTTAACAAAAATTAACAAAGAACAATTTGTGACTCAGTACAAACTACGTGACTGCATTAGCATTGCCCATGGTGTGGACAATGAATTTAAGTTATTTCCAAGACAACAACATCATCACCATAAGTACAATGAAACTAATCCTTATCGAATATTATATGTCTCAACAATTGATGTGTATAAAAACCAATTACAAGTGATTGAAGCTGTAGCACAATTAAAACATGAGGGAATGCCCATTCGATTAGAGTTAGTGGGGCCTTATTATAAACCGGCATATGATAAAGTCATGCAATCGATTCAACATCATGATCCCATGAATACATTCATTCACTATTTAAAAGATAAATCTAAAGCTGATTTAATCAGCTTATATCATAACGCTGATACATTTGTGTTTGCATCAAGTTGTGAAACATTTGGTATCATTTTATTAGAAGCCATGGTATCAGGATTACCCATCATTTGTGCAGACAGGCCAACTTTAAGAGAAACCTTAGGTGATGCAGGACTCTATTTTAATCACGAATCGCCAAGACATCTTGCTAGTCGAATTAAACAATTATTTTTAAATACATCATTGCGTGAACGCTGTGCACTAAAAGCCTACGAAAAAGCAAAAGAATACAGTTGGGAACATTGTGCAAATGAAACGTATGCCTATCTTGCCAAAATTGCGAGTAAAATTGACTAGCTAAATCAATCATCTATAAAATAAAATTCGCGTTGGTTTTTTTCCTGTATTTTTTTCCCATTGATTAGTGAGATGACAATATATATCGTGATTGTGCACATATTTACCAATCTTATATTGTGCTTTTTTATTTGAATACCCTAACTTAAAAAACAATAATGGGTCATTGAGATCATCACTGGTTCCTCCGCCAAAATGGACAGTATGGCAACCATTTGTTTTAGCTCGTACAAATGTTTCATGATAAATCAAATTTGTTGCACATGATTTTTTACTTTGTTCAGATGAACCAAATAAATGTAACTCTAGAATCCCTCCTTTGACGAGCGCGATAAGGACTGAAGCAACAATTTCTTCATGAGTGGCAACGATTAACCATGCATTTTCCCACGCGCATAATGCATTTAAATAGTCATCATTAAATAAGTAAAAACTATTGGTTTTTAATCTTTCCATTGATTCATAATAAAGCTGTTTAAAAACTTGCAAAAAATTTTGTGGCTCATAAAAAGTGATTTGTACATTATTCTTGATTCCCTTTCTAACTGCGGTTCGCACTCTATTTTCGTTATATGATGCAATTAAGTCATCCACCTTCAAATCTATCCAGACTGTCTCTCTATTATGATAGACATCGCCTTGATGATATTTCCAATTCTCTAACAACGGATGAAAACGAATGAATTCAACAATCACATTATGCTCTTTGCAATAGCTGCGATATGCATCCCACGCCCGATGAAGAAATGCTTCATCATTGCTCGAGGCAATAGGTCCGCCATAACCATAAGGCGATTGAATATCATAAAAATGAGTATCAGGTATGATAGCCTTATGGAATCCATGATAAAAAAAACCGTCCTCATCCTCATAAGTAAAAAATACAGGTATCAACGAGGAGTCTCGCTTTGAATCAATTACTAAATATTGAGGATCAATACAAGGAATCACATTGATTTTATCTTTATATTTATATAATGAAGAAACTGCTTCTTGAAAACTGACTTCCATTAATCAAGCACCTCGTCCTTTAGATATGATTTTTCTGAAACTTTAATTCCTATAATAGACCATTCTTTGATCTCATTTTGCATATTATTGACTGTGCGTGATATCAGCTCAAGTTCTAATATTTTAAATCCTAAAAAAAGTTCAGGGATTTCAGATTGATCAGTAAAACGCGCATAACCTTTGCCAAGAAAAGGACCGCTTGTCGCTTGCCATGCATTATGGCCAAGATTAATACCTGTTTTATCGCCATAAGTATCACTAGCAAAAGTGCGAGAATATATATATCCGCCCAATTTACACACTCTTGCCGCTTCTTTGTAAATTGCACGAGAATTTTCATATGAGTTACAATACACTGATTCAAGATCAATGACAGCATCGAAATAATCATTTTCAAAAGGCAATGTCAAGAAATCTCCAACCACCAGTTGGCCATTCCAGGTTGGAAATTCAGTATTTAATCTTTTTGCAGCACGGCTAATTGCAGTTTTTGAAATATCAATCCCATAAGGTGAAAATCCTTCTTTTGCAAGATACCATAAATTAGCACCAGGACCACACCCCAATTCGAGAATTTTTATAATACCTCTATTTTGTATTTGGTAAAAATGACTCGAAACAAATCGAATGAGATCTTCAGGTGGATACTTTCCCCATTCGCATTGTTTAAATACAGTTTCCCAAACTAATTCACTGGATGGTTGTTCTGTTGTCATAAACTAACATCGCTCCCATTCTTGATCAGGGTTGATTTCATAGAAATTTTTTATCAGAACTGATTCAACATCAACTGATTTCAATTTTTCTTTAATTTGAAATGAGACATTTCCACTGCCCATACCGTATGGAGAAACTACTGTGGTTAATGTAGTCTGGAATTCAGGTGATAATGCTTTATGAATAGCCGCAGTAATTGAATGCGCTGACTCATCACAACAAATAACGGAACTTGCTCGTAGTCTTCCTTGTTGCCTTGCACCGATATTAATTGTCGCTTTTTTAAAACAAGGCACTTCCACTAAACCGCTAGAAGAATTGCCAAGAACGACATCAATATATTGCAGAATACTTAAATATTTTCTGTAGCCTAAGGTCTGGAAATGTTTACCGCGATTCGGATGTGCTTTCAAATACTCTTTAATGACTGCATTAATCATCCTGCCTTCCGTATCTGCATTGGCATCAGTGAATATAATTTTTGCATTAGGAAAAGCATCCAATGCAGTGAATATTTGCTCCATCACGTGTTTAGGGGAACGTTTAACTAAAGTTACATTATGATAAGTAATTAAAAAATTTAACTGCCCAAACTGAAAATCGAGTGATTCTTCTAATTGATTTTTATCTAATAACTTGGTTCTTGCCATATGATCTAATCCAGGTGTGCCGACATTGTAAACCCGGTTTGGGTCTTCGCCCATTTGAATGACACGTTGTCTATAGGGTTCTGCCGTGACAAAATGTAATTGTGCCATTTTTGTAATGGCATGTCTAATTGGATCATCGATCACAGCTAGACTAGATTCCCCGCCACATAAATGTGCGATGGGAATTCTCGCAACCATCGCGGCTTGTGCTGCTGCAAGAATTTCATAACGATCGCCAAGAACGACAATTAAATCAGGTTGTAAAGAATGCAATGTATCAGCAAATCCAATGACACCTAAACCGATTGATTTAGCAATGCCCACGCTTGAATCACTAGATAAAAGCATTTCAACTTTTGCATTGATTTGAAAACCATCCGATTCAATTTGTTGATAAGTTAGGCCAAATTCGGGTGCTAAATGTGAACCCGTTACAATCACTTGTAACAAAAGATCATTATCCTCTTGAATTTCTCTCATGAGCCAATAGAGAAGTCCATATTCAGCTCGTGAACCTGTTACAACAGCAATTTTACGCTTTTTCATAGCTATTCTCTTTGAGCGGCGAAATGTGCAACGAATCCTTATAATCTGGATGTTCCGTTATCCCATTTTTTTTCTTCCATACATTGTCATTCACATAATCCACATAACTTAAAATAATATTGAGGACTTTATTGGATACTTGATCTACCGCGTAATCAGGCACCATGGCAGCAAAACGTCCATTCTTGCGTTGTCTTGCTATGACAATGTCAATCGCTTGCATCACCCTTGTTGCTTTCAATCCGCACATGCACAACGCCCCAACCTCCATGCCTTCGGGTCTTTCATGCGTATTTCTAATCATGACGGCAGGGAAATCGAGAATACTCGCTTCTTCAGTTAAACTGCCGCTGTCCGATAACACACAATAAGCTTCTAATTGCAATTTAATATAATCAATGAACCCAAATGGTTTTAAAAACTCCACATGAGCGTTCAATTTTAATTCGTGATCGTTCAGTAATGTGTTCAGTCGCAAACGAGTACGTGGATGAGTACTAAATATGATTTTTTTCTTATACCGTGTAGCAATGGCATTTACAGTGTGTAGCAAATCAAGCAAATTCTCTTCTACATCAACATTCTCTTCACGATGCGCGCTCACTAAAAAATACTGTTTTGGCGATAACTTTAATTCATCTAATATCGGACTGTTTTGAATACTGGATAGATAATGATCATAAACTTCACTCATAGAAGAGCCGATTTTAATGGTCGTCTCAGGTGCTAAACCTTCTTTCAGTAAGTACTGTTTTGCATGCTCTGAGATGGTCATGTTGACATCACTGATGTGATCAATGATCTTACGATTGATTTCTTCGGGCACACGCTCATCGAAGCAACGGTTCCCTGCTTCCATATGAAAAATAGGTATTTTTTGCCGTTTAGCCGCAATGACAGCAAGACCGCTATTGGTATCGCCATAAATTAAAACGGCTTCAGGTTTTTCTATTCTCAAGAGCTGATCCACCTCAATAATGACTTGACCGATGGTGTTTGCTGCATGTTCTCCTGCAATATTCAGATAATAATCCGGTTTTTTAATGTTTAATTCGTTAAAAAAAATCTCATTCAGTTCATAGTCATAATTTTGACCGGTGTGAACAAGGACATGATGTGTATGTTGTTCAAGCAGTGCCATAATGCGACTTAATTTAATGATTTCCGGACGGGTGCCCACAATGGTCATGACTTTTAATTTTTTCATTGTATACTCATTATCTTCCATTAAACCAATAACTCTTCACCTTCCGCTAATGTCACTTTCTTATGCAGTAATAACTTGTGTTCAGCAAGAAGGCGTTTTGTGTCAGCTAAATTCAACACATTATCTGCTGAACTGAATTCTTTGTTTAAGGAGAGCATTGTTGATTTTCGATGACCGTGTAATTCAGGTAGCATCGATAAAATCGCATAATAATTGCCACGTTTTTCCGTATAATGCCTTTCTTCTTCTGAGATCATGATCTCATGCATTTTTTCACCCGGTCGAATACCGATGAATTTGATATCGATATGACGATCATCAATAAGCGCTTTGGCAATATTAATAATCTCTGCTGATGGTGCATTAGGCACATAAATCTCACCTGCATGTGCATTACGCAATGCTGCAAAAATGGTATCCACCGCTTGATTAATGCTCAGTAAAAACCGACTCATATTGGGAACGGTAATGGTGAGCGGACCGCCATGTTTTATTTGCTCATGAAACATCGGTATCACCGAACCTCGGGAGGCAAGCACGTTACCATAGCGTACACAAATAAACCGTGTTTTTGGATTTAATACATTTGCTGCAATCAAAATACGCTCTTGTAATGCCTTGGTCATGCCCATGACATTAATCGGTTTCGCCGCTTTATCCGTACTGATGCCAACGACTGTCTCAACTGGGTAAGCAAATTCTCGTAATGCGCGTACAATATTGACTGCCCCTTGACAATTGGTGAATAATGCTTGTTCTGGAAAATATTCACACACCGGAACTTGCTTTAATGCAGCTGCATGAATCACAATATCAGCATGTTTTAATATCCCACAAACGCTTGCGTAATCGCGCACATCGCCAATGCAAAATTGCAAGGTATTTAGAAAATTATTATAAATGACTTCATCAGTGGTCACGGTTTTATGTAAGTAAGCAAGACGCATGTCATGTTGCTTACCTTCATCACGCGAAAAAACAATGACCCTTTTAGGCGTGCCGAGTTCTCCTGATAGAATTCGTCTGACTAATAATTTACCGAGTGATCCTGTGCCACCTGTGACGACAATTGATTTATTGGCTAATAACATACTGTGCTTGTCTCATTTTAATGTGATGGGCAAGTTCCTGTAACATCGTCTGCCAAGTCGGGGAAACATAACCTGTCATTTGTTTAAACCGATCGCCATTTAAGCTACGATCACAACTGAATTCCTGATCCGGTTCAATGATAATATCATCTCGTTCCAAAAGCTTGGATAAATAATCTAGCAATTTATATTTAGAGACACTCTCTTGTGATGCAACGTGCCAAACACCGGAAATATCCTGGTCATCCACTAAAATGCGTTCTATCAAACGACTCATTTCTTGTGTCGTCAAACCACTATAGATTGCCCGTTTAAATCCTTTTATCTGGCCTTTTTGTGCCAAAAACCATTCAATTAAACCAGTTTTATGTGATAATTCAAGTCCGATAATCGATGAGCGTAAGGTAATGCAATGCTTATCATGTACTTCACCTAAATATTTACTTTTACCATAAATGTCTTCTGCATCGGATACATCCTCTTCAGTGTAATTGCCTCGACGTCCTGAAAAAACACAATCTGTACTGATATGAATGAGGCGTGCTTTGGCTATTTTACATAATAACGCAAGACGATGTGGAAAGTGAGCATTAATTTCTAAGCTGGTCACAATATCATTAGACAGTTTTCTTTGCTTCACAATACCCACTGCATTAATCACAGCATCAGGTTTAAAATCAGCAAATACTTTGATGACTGAATCAAGATGGCAAACATTAACACCAGCATAACTATTATGATGATCAAATAAATTAAATTGTTGGTAAGCATACATGTCTTGGCGCAACGTTACTTTTACGTCATGTTGTTGATGCAATGTCAAATATAATTGATGGCCTAACATGCCATCACCGCCTAAAATTAAGATGCGCATACGTTTCTCTTATCAATATAATGACTTCTATTCATACACCGTTCTCGTGTTATGCTGCTGAGTGACATCACGCATCCATTGTTGCAATTCTGCAAGCAAGTGGTTCTTATCAAAATAATTATGGTAATATTGTTTGCCATTTTTTCCCATCGCAACTCTTGCTTCTTCTGACATGGCAGATAATGTTAAAACGTTTTCTGCCAATGCATGTGCTTCTTCTGAAGGGCTTACCAAACCCGCAGCGGATT